>ERZ772912.59-NODE-59-length-52079-cov-13.211614_pt1 | contig 52079 bp, 47 predicted proteins | sample MGYA00512119_ERZ772912 | MGnify/ENA primary metagenome ERZ772912 (study PRJEB29015, sample SAMEA2738048) | human oral metagenome | biome: human oral; feature: human-associated habitat; material: saliva | place: China | collected 2230 ...
CGATACTCCGGCGAGCCGTGGCGCCTACTTTACTTTCCTTTATCGTGCTGCGGGTAGCCCCAAGGTGACTTTGGAATCCCTGGATGCGGCGAATGCTGTGCGTACGGAGAAGGGTGCTGCCCCCATTAAGGAGGGGAGTGAGTTGCATCGAGCAATGAGCTGGGTGTACCAGCATGCGCTGGCGAAGGGGGAAGATGTCCGGGCGTATGACACTAGATTCCTCACTGACGGGTACACGCCGGGGGATTTCAATGAAACACCGGATTTCTATTACGCTTCGTACCGCACTATTTTCACCCCTCTCATGGTTCTTGATTACCATGAAGAGCTGGCGCCCATTGTGGCTCGTCTGCAGTCGCTGTCCTAGCGGCAGGTGAGCGGAGGGCTTGCTGGGGGCGTGTTCCCTGCATCTGGTTCGTGCGATTTTTCGTGCGTGCTGGAGGCGGTGGGCATGCCCCCTTTTTGTTGCTTCTTTCGCCTTTGTTGTGTCTTTCGCCGCATCTGCCTGCGCGCCGGGCGTAGTTGATTGCGCAGGGTGCAGATTCTGAGTATGGTCAAAGAAATTCACTCTTCTTCCGTTCTCACACCTTTCACCGAGGATAGAAAATGAAGAAAACCCTTTCGACCCGTGGCGCGGCAGCACTGTTGGCACTGGCTATGGGCTTCATGGGTCAGGGCGTGGCCCAGGCTGCGCATATTGATCCGAAACCTGCACAGCCTACTGAAGAATCCAAGGCTAATGTCAACTGTTTCGAAATGTACGGCGAATACGGCAGGAACGCTATGAACAGTTGGCAGTGGGCGGAGTGCACCGGCCTGATTACGAAGGAGCAGGCTGTTGAGCTGGACAACATCGATGAGTGGTCCCTGCCGAATGAGGTCATGACCATTTCGCGTGGCCGCTTGCTGGAGTACCTGTATCAGCTGGCTGGCTCACCCGAGGTGAAGAACCTGCCGGAGAAGTCCCCGTACACCGACCTGACTCCGGGCGATGCACGCTATAAGGTTGCTATTTGGGCGACCCGCGTGGGTTTGACCGCCGGTTGGTCTGATGGTTCCTTCCACTACGATACTCCGGCGAGCCGTGGCGCCTACTTTACCTTCCTCTATCGTGCTGCGGGTAGCCCCAAGGTAACTCTGGAACCCCTGGGTAAGGCGAATGCTGCACGATATAAGAAGCGTTTTGCCCCCATTAAGCGGGGAAGCGAGTTGCATCGAGCAATGAGCTGGGCGTACCAGCATGCAATGGCGAAGCGGGAGGATTATGACCTGCCCATGAACTTCAACTACCCCAGCGCCGATTACGTGACATGGGACGCCTACAGGGTGCCGGACTACTACTTCGCTTCGCACCGGACTATTTTTATTCCTCTTATGATTCTGGACAGTCATGAGGAGTTGGCGCCCATTGTGGCTCGTCTGCAGTCGCTGTCCTAGTTGCTGTCCTAACGGCAGGTGAGCTGCAGGTGAGCGGAGGGGGCGTGTTCCCCGTGTCTGGTTTGGGCGATTTTTCGTGCGTGCTGGAGGCGGTGGGCACGCCCCCTTTTGCTGTGCTCCTTGATTGTGCTCGGAGGTTCCGTGGAAGGACATGTGTAACCGAACTATTCTTCGGAAAACAGCCTCAGAGCACCCCTGGGAGTGCTATTATGGGCATATTACGAAGAATAGTTCGTATAACCTGAGGTTCTGCAGCGGTGAGGAGGAAACCCCTATGGCATTCGACGCAATAGGGTTTGCGCAGGAATTTGGCGCCCAGGTTCGCGCCGTCCGCAAGTACGAAAAAATCACCCAAATGGAGTTGGCGTGGATGGTCGGGCTCAGCGATAAAACAATCCGCGATATTGAGCGTGGGCTACCCGGCCCGTCAATTGGTGCGGTCCTCAAGGTCGCCCAAGAGCTCGGCATCGAGCTGGCTATCACCAACCCCCTCACCTAACCCCTCCCGCAGACTGCGATAGAAAACAGAACCTGGAGAAAAGCCATGACAGATGAACTTATGGCAGATGTCTATAAAGATGGTGTTCTCGCCGCATATTTGAGGCGAGACGCCAACGGGCTGATTCATTTCACCTACCGGGCAGATTATAAAGGCCCGGCAATTGCCACGAGCCTGCCTTTAAACGCGGAATATACCGCAGAATCAATTCCTCCTTTCTTTCAGAATCTTTTGCCCGAAGGCTATAGGCTTGACGTTGTCAGTTCCGAGAAAAAAATCAGCAAAAATAACACCCTGGGCTTATTGCTGGTGATTGGTTCTGACGTTCCAGGCGATGTGCAAATTATTGAGCACGGGCGGGAACTGTACACCGCTCCTGCCGCGTTGGTTAACCAACCTGAGGCTGTTTCTTTTACAGAGCTTATGGGTACGGTTGACCGCCGAGGACTGCCTGGCGTTCAAGAAAAGCTGAGCGCTGTCATGAAAACCCTACCTGTACATTGGAAGGGCGCTGGCTACGATGCGCTTCTGAAAATCAGCCCGCAACGAATGCCTGGGCTCGTAGAAAACGAAGCTGCCCACCTCACGGCGGCCGCACTCATGGGGATTCCTGTAGCTCAGCATGAGCTTGTCTATGATCGGGACGGCGTATCGGGTTTGATGGTTTCTCGATTCGACAGAACACCCTCTGGGGGACGCATCGCCATGGAAGATGGTGCCCAAATTTTGGGTATTCCTTCAGGTGAGAAATACACGGAAGACAACCATGCCGTGACAACAGAGAGCGTCATTCAAGCAATGGTGAAGCTTGCTGCTTCCCCGGCTATTGCCCGAAGGAATCTTTACCTGCATTTTCTCTACGCCTGGCTGACAGGCAATGGGGACCTGCACGCAAAAAATATTTCGCTCCTCAAGGGACGCCGTGGATGGGAAGTAGCTCCTATCTATGACATCCCCTGTTCGCTTGTACACATTAAATCCCTGTCTATGGCGCTTAGCGTGAACGGGAAAGATAACTCGAATCCCGGTGACGGTTCACCACCCGAAGACTGGAAGATTACTGTTGACGATTGGCTTGCTCTTGCCGATACCATCGGTCTTCCACCCAAGGTGCAGAAAGACGCCCTAAAGCGTGCTCTCAAAGCGGCTCGAGCAGTTCGCTGGCCCACAGACCGAGCCGCCCCGGGATATGTTTTCAACTCAAATGCCTCACCGTTTAAGGCCATGCAGAAAGAGTTGGAACGCCGTCAGGACGAGTTTGAAGAGTACCTTCATCCGCGCTCCTAAGGCTCCTGACTTCTTGAGCCTTCGTTATTTCTAAATTCTCCTCGTGAAGTATCTGTTGATATAGACACTTCGCAATTTCTATAAAGGAACCACCATGCAGAATGGACGCGCAGGACGCCTGCACCCCGCCGTCGGCACTGCTCGCCGCCACCTCGCCGCCGCCCTCGAAAAGCTCCTCGGCGCCGGAAGCATCAAAGCCACCGGACGCTCCCGCACCGCCTCCACCCCGGACACCGCCGACCTGCCCCTGCTCCTGGTCGCCTGCAGCGGCGGCCCCGACTCCCTCGCACTGGCAGCCATTGCCGCGCACTTCGCCCGCCGCGGCGACGTGCGCGTAGGCGCCATCATCGTCGACCACGGCCTGCAAGAAGACTCCGCCGCGGTTGCCGCGCAGACCGCGCAGACCCTCACCGACCTGGGGCTTCACCCCGTCATCACCGAAAAAGTGCAGGTTCCCGCCGGCAACATGGGCCCCGAAATGGCGGCACGCACCGCCCGCTACAGCGCCTTCACCCAAGCCGTCGAGGCGACCGGCGCCCGCGCCGTACTACTCGGCCACACCCTCGACGACCAGGCAGAAACCGTGCTGCTCGGCCTAAGCCGCGGCTCCGGCACACGCTCCCTGGCGGGCATGCCGCCCGTACGCGTCGAAGAGGGTGTCACCTACCTGCGGCCCTTCCTCGGCCTGCGCCGCACCGACATGCTCGACATCTGCGAGGCCGAAACCCTCACCCCCTGGATCGACCCGACCAACACCGACCAAACCCTCATGCGTGCCCGCATCCGCCACAGCGTGCTGCCCTACCTGGAGGAGCACCTCGGCGGAGACGTCGCCCGCTCCCTGGCGCGCACCGCCTCCGTAGCTGGCCCCGACGCCGAATACCTCGACGAACAGGCACATGCCGCCTACGAGCAGGCGCTCCTACCCGCCGGAACCGCCGTGCGCGGCATCGAACGTGAAGACACCGTGCTGCTGGACCGTGCGCAGGTGGCGGCGCTGCATCCGGCGCTTCGTTTGCGTGTGCTTGCCACCGCCTGCAAAGCCGCCGGAGGAGAGAACCCCGGCTTCGAGCGACTGCAGGCGCTGGACTCTTTCACCGCCGAATACGCGGTAGCTGGGCCCGTTCAGATGCCCGGTCACGTGAGCGCGTACCGCCGCCGCAAAATTGTGCACCCGGCAACCGGTGAACGCCTGGACGTGCTCGTATTAGTGCCAACTCGACCCTAACTAGGTGCCTGCGGAAGCATCCTCAGCACACACTATCTGCGTGGTGAGGTGCGCCGCGGCGCCGTTTTAAGCCATACTTAAGGCGAACACCATCCACATTATCCGCCGTGGGAAGGCATGAAACCCCTCACCCGGGGCCCCGGCGGAGGCGCAGAGCGTCTAAAGATACGAAGGAATACATCGTGCAGGCTATCGACGTGCAGGACGATATTAAGAACGTTCTCTTCAGCAAGGAAGAGATTAACGCGAAGGTCGCCGAACTGGCGGCGCGCATCGACGAAGACTACGCCGGTAAGGACGTGCTGTTGGTGGGTGTTCTCAAGGGCGCCATCATGATCATGGCTGACCTTTCCCGCGCTCTCAAGGGCCACTACACCATGGACTGGATGGCTGTTTCTTCTTACGGTTCCGGCACCAAGTCCTCCGGTGTTGTGCGTATCCTCAAGGACCTGGACACCGACCTGGTGGGCCGCAACGTCCTGATCGTTGAAGACATCATTGACTCCGGTCTGACCCTGGCATGGCTGCAGCAGAACCTGATTTCTCGCGGTGCAGCTTCCGTTGAGATTTGCACCCTGCTGCGCAAGCCCAAGGTCGTCAAGGCTGACGTTGAGGTCAAGTACGTCGGCTGGGACATCGAGCCCGAGTTTGTTGTTGGTTACGGCCTGGACTTCGCTGAGAAGTACCGCAACCTGGACTGCGTCGCAACCCTGCACCCGCACGTTTACTCCTAAGCCTTCACCTCAGCAACCATGCTGTAGGTGGTTACGCCCCGCCTCCTCACGCTTGTGGGGGAGCGGGGCGTTGCTGTACCCGCCGGTGGATGTACGTGGAGGCGGATGTACCCGCCGCAGAAGATGCACTTTCACCCCCGCCGAGTGCTACAACCCTTTAGCCCGCAGGTGAAATAGAGAAGCCCGGTACCTAGCCGCTCGCCGGGGTAGGGTACATTTAAGGTTGCATCGTTGGGTGTTCCGGCTAGCATGCCGCACCCCAACGAGTTACAGCCGCAACGTAAGGACAAAGCATTGGCGCAAAACCCCAATACTCCGCAGAAAGGCTCGGAGGGATTCCTGAAGAAGCTGATTAACGGCCCCTGGTTCTGGCCGGGCGCAGCTCTCGTGATCATGCTGGCTTTCCTCATGACCTCCTTCTTCACTCAGCCCTCGCGTCAGGTGGACACCAACGTGGGTCTTCAGATGCTCAAGGACCACCAGGTCAAGAGCGCAAAGATCTACGACGGCGACCAGCGCGTCGAGCTGCAGCTTAAGGACGACTACAAGAAGGGCAACGACAACTACGGTAAGTCGGTGCGCTTCTACTACGTGCAGCCCCGTGGCGAAGAAGTTGCTAAGGCAATGGAATCCGCAGAGCTGGAAAGCTACACGGATCAGCCGGTTGAGCACAGCTTCCTGAGCTCCCTGGTGTCCCTGCTGCTGCCGATTCTGCTCTTTGGTGTGCTCTTCTGGTTCCTGATGGGACGAGTCGGAGGCGGCTCCTCCGTGATGAGCTTCTCCAAGTCCCGCGCGAAGAAGTTCACCAAGGACAAGCCGGAGGTGCGCTTCAGCGACGTCGCCGGCGTGGACGAGGCGCTCGCCGAACTGGAAGAAGTCCGCGAGTTCCTGGCTGAACCCGAAAAGTTCACCCGCCTGGGTGCAAAGATCCCCAAGGGCGTTCTGCTGTACGGCCCTCCCGGCACCGGTAAGACCCTGCTCGCCAAGGCTGTGGCGGGCGAGGCTGGCGTGCCGTTCTACTCGATTTCTGGCTCTGACTTCGTTGAAATGTTCGTGGGTGTGGGTGCCTCCCGCGTGCGCGACCTGTTCAAGGAAGCGAAGAGCGACCCCGCCGCCATCGTCTTCGTTGACGAGATTGACGCTGTTGGCCGCCGCCGCGGCGTCGGCATGGGTGGCGGTAATGACGAGCGTGAGCAGACCCTGAACCAGCTGCTGGTTGAGATGGACGGCTTCGACGGCAACTCGAACGTCATCGTCATTGCGGCAACGAACCGACCCGACGTTCTGGACCCGGCACTGCTGCGTCCCGGCCGTTTTGACCGCCAGATTGGTGTGGACGCCCCTGACATGCAGGGCCGCGAACACATCCTGCGCGTTCATGCCGCAGGCAAGCCGATCGCTAATACCGTTGACCTGGCTCAGGTCGCTAAGCGCACCCCCGGCTTTACCGGTGCTGACCTGGCGAACGTCATGAACGAGGCGGCACTGCTGACCGCCCGCGATAACGGCAACGTGATTGACGACCGCGCTATCGACGAGGCAATCGACCGCGTCATGGCTGGTCCGCAGCGTTCCTCGCGCATCATGAACGAGCACGAGCGTAAGGTCACCGCATACCACGAGGGCGGTCACGCCCTGGTCGCGGCGGCACTGCGTAACTCCGCGCCGGTCACCAAGATTACTATTCTTCCGCGCGGCCGCGCCCTGGGTTACACCATGGTCATGCCGCAGGACGACAAGTACTCCACGACCCGCCACGAACTGCTCGACCAGATGGCGTACGCGATGGGTGGCCGTGCGGCTGAGGAGATCGTCTTCCACGACCCGTCCACCGGCGCGTCTAACGATATTCAGAAGGCGACCGACACCGCCCGCAAGATGGTCACCGACTACGGCATGAGCGCCGTCATTGGTTCCGTGAAGCTCGGCGGCGAAGACACCGAACCGTTCCTCGGTGGCGGCGGCGCTTCGGCACGCAACTACTCCGACGCAACCGCGGCAAAGGTCGACGCTGAGATTCGCGCCCTGTTGGAGCAGGCACACGATGAGGCATTCCAGATTCTGCTGGAAAACCGCGATATTCTGGACCGCCTGGCCTACGCCCTGCTCGAGAAGGAAACCCTGCTCGAGAACGAGATTGCCGAAATCTTCAAGGACGTTCGCAAGCGCCCCGAGCGTGAGTACTGGTACTCCAAGCCGACCCGCGAGCGCACCGACATCCCGCCGGTGAAGGCACCGAGCGAGCTGGCGAAGGAATCCGAAAAGGCTGAGGAAGCACCTGCCGCTCCTGCTACGGCACCTACTGTTCCGGTAGCACCGGTTGCACCCGCGCAGCAGGTCCCGACTCAGCAGGTACCCGCACAGCCGGAGGTGCCGCTCACCAACCCGACCGTCGCAATGCCCACCCAGCAGTACCCGAACTACCCCGCCCCTCCGGCGCAGCGCCCGGAGAATGGCACCCCGAACCAGAATGGAGCAGAGAATGAGCGAGGTTAAGAACGCCGTCGACCAGCCGCGTATTGAGGCTGCCGTCCGTGAGATTCTGCTCGCGATCGGTGAGGACCCGGACCGTGACGGTCTGCAGCAGACCCCGGCACGTGTGGCGCGCGCCTACGCGGAGTTCTTCTCGGGCCTGCACCAGGACGCCGGCGAGATTCTGGGTACGACCTTCGACATCGCCCACTCTGAGATGGTGCTGGTGAAGGACATCCCGTTCTACTCGACCTGTGAGCACCACCTGGTGCCTTTCCACGGTGTGGCGCATGTGGGTTACATTCCCGGCCCGGACGGTAAGGTGACCGGTCTGAGCAAGCTTGCCCGCGTGGTGGATATGTACGCTCGCCGCCCGCAGGTGCAGGAGCGTCTGACCACGCAGGTGGTGGAGGCTCTGGAGGAGCACCTGAATCCGCGCGGCGCGATTGTGGTGATTGAGGCTGAGCACATGTGCATGTCGATGCGCGGTGTGCGTAAGCCGGGCGCGAAGACCGTGACCAGTGCGGTACGCGGCGCGCTCATGAACACCGCAACCCGTGCGGAGGCGATGAGCCTGATCTTCTCGCAGCGCTAAGCGCGCTCTAGACACGCGAAAAGGGGCGGAGGTGAAAACCTCCGCCCCTTTTCGCATCGCCAAAGTGCTCCGAGAGTGTGTTCTGAGCCGGTACCTTCCGCGGCTGCGGCAGCGTCGGCAGTGCCGCACCGCAGAAGCTTAGGCGAGCCCCGCCGCTAACGCTGCAGGTTACCCTTCGCCTCGCTCGGATTATCCCAACCCAGGGCAAGAGTCACGATCAAGCCCACGGCAATGAAACCGCAACCGGTTGCAGTGCCGAAAGCAATCCAGCGCACGGCGGGAGCGCCTTCAGCGAGCACAATAGTCACCAGCGCGGCAAGAGCCACCAGGGAGAGGATCCAAGCTCCAGTCTTCATATTCACAACGAGTCACTTCCTAGAGTATGTATGTGTGGGTGCGCACCGCCGACCGGGAACACCCCCGGCGCGGTATGCGTGCCCTCCCAGCATACCCTTAAATAAGTATCTGCAATGCAAATATTGCTTGTTGTGTCACCAGAATCGCCCTGCCACTATCCCAACCCCCACCCCGGTTACCCTTCCAATCGCTACCCCAATCACAGCGGCAAACATGGCGGCACCTCAGATTCGGTACGATAAATTTATGACTGAATCCACACACACCACCCGTGTAGCCCCCCTGCCCTGCGACGCGTTCGCCGCCGAACGCACCCTCGTGATGGGCATTCTCAACGTCACCCCCGACTCTTTCAGCGACGGCGGTCAGCACTACACCGCCACCGACGCCATCGCCCGCGCCGCCCGCATGATTGCCGAGGGCGCCTCCATTATTGACATTGGCGGCGAGTCTACCCGCCCCGGTGCCGTGCGCATCAGCGTGGAGGAGGAACAGCGCCGCATCCTGCCCGTCATCGAGGCAGTCGCGCAGATGGGCACCACCATCAGCGTGGACACCATGAACCCGCAGACCGCCCGCGCCGCCATCGCCGCGGGTGCGCACATCATCAACGATGTGTCCGGTCTGAACGTCAGCGATGAAATGATTGAAACCGCCGCCGAACTGCAGGTGCCGTACATCCTCATGCACGCCCGCGGCACCTCCCAGACCATGGACAGCCTGGCGGAATACCCGCGCGGCGTGGTCACCGAGGTTGTGGAGGAGCTGACCGGCCTGCGTGAGCGTTTCCTCGCCGCCGGTGTGCTGCCGCAGAACCTGATTCTTGACCCGGGTCTGGGCTTCGCGAAGGGCGGTATGCAGGATTGGGAGCTGCTCGCCGCCATTGACGAGCTGCAGGGCCTGGGGCACCGCCTGCTCATTGCCGGTTCCCACAAGCGTTTCATCGCGAACGCCCTGACCGCGGCGGATATGGCGCTGGCTGAGCGCCTGAATGCGAGCGGCTTCACTGCAACCGCTGCCGGTGAGGCTGAACGCGAACTGTGGCAGTCGCTGTCGGAGCCGCGCCCGGCTCAGCATCGCGCCGCAGCCTCTGCGGCAGTGACCGCCCTGGTGGCGGCGCGCGGCGTGTGGGCGGTGCGTGTGCACGACGTGCCCGCCAGCGTGGATGCGGTGACGGTTGCCTCCGCGCTGTGTTCTGTCAGCTACGGCTCTGTCAGCTAACGCCGTTAGATACTTGCCAACCCAACGCCCCAAATACTTTCTAGGAGACCTCAATGACCCAGGCAGACTACGCACGCCACGACCGCATCACCCTCACCGGCATTACCGCCAAGGGCTATCACGGCGTGCTCGATTTTGAGAAGCGCGACGGCCAGCCCTTCGTCGTGGACGCGACTCTGTACAGCGATTTTTCCGCCGCGGCCGCTAACGATGACCTGACGAAGACCACGAACTACGCGCTCGTGGTGGACCTGATTCACCGCCACGTGACGAACGGTTCGCTGGATTTGATTGAGACCCTTGCCGTGAATATTGCCGAGGGTATCCTCGCCATGTTTGAGCTGGTGGAGGCGGTGGAGATTACCGTGTCGAAGCCGCAGGCGCCGATTGAGCTGCCGTTCGGTAACGTTGCGGTGAGCGTGTTCCGCGAACGCGCCGCTGAGGACGGCCGCTAGTGGTGGGTGCGGCAGAATATGCGCACCGCGCCGTGTTGGCGTTGGGCTCGAACCTGGGTGAAAGCGAAGACACCCTGGAGCGCGCCGTCGCCGACCTGGTGGCGGGTGGCGTGCAGCTGGTGCGCGCCTCCGGGCTGTACCGTACCGCCCCGGTGGGTGGCCCGGCGGGTCAGCCGGATTTTGTGAACGCGGTCATTGAGGTGGCCACTAACCTGGGCGCCTACGAGCTGCTGAAGCTGTGTCACGCGGTGGAGGCGGCGCATCACCGTGAGCGCCTGGTGCGTTGGGGCCCGCGCACCCTCGATATTGACGTGATCGACTATGACGGCGTGATCTCTGAGGATCCGGTGCTGACTTTGCCGCATCCGCGGGCGCAGGAGCGTGCTTTTGTGTTGGTGCCGTGGGCGCAGATGGACCCGCAGGCGCACCTGACAGTGACGCATCGTGCGGAGCCTTCGGGGGAGCGGCCGGATGAGGTTCCCGCACCCCTGAGCCGCGAGGTCGTGAATGTTGCGGAGCTGGCCCGCATGCTGGTTGAGGCGGATGAAGACGCTATTAGCTATATGCGTGAGATGAAGGTACCTGATTAGCCTTAAATGTGGCACTCTGGAAGGTAGAGGAACCTACCGAAAGGAAACACCATGAAGCCCCTGAGCTATCGGGCGATTATTGTGGCGGCGGTGTGCGCTGCCGCTGTCGCTCTTATGGTGAATTCCGTGATGATTCGCGCCGGTTTTGGCGAGCTGAATTTTTCGTGGATGCTCGGCGCGGTGTGCCTGCTGGTTGCGGCGGGTGCCGTGTGGCTGGGCGTGCAGGTGGCTCGTTATCGTCGTATTCAGACGCGTGAGAAGGTGCCGCATATGGGCCCGATTCTTGCGGCGCGTGCGGTGGCGTATGCGCAGGGGGCCATCATGACCGGTGCCCTGTTGACGGGCTGGTGCGGTGCGATTCTTGGCTACCATGTGGCGATGGTGTCTACGCGCGGTTTTTCGGTGGTCTTTTGGGAGGTTCTTGTTAATTGTGTGGGCAGTGTTGCCCTGCTGATTGCTGGCCTGTGGGCGCAGCATTGTTGTCGTATTCCGCCGGAGGATGATGAGGATGCGGCCTCCTCTTCCGGTGCTGTCAAGCCGCGAGAGGGAGGAACCTATGTCGGCTCCTAACCAGAATAGTTATTCGCCGAATGGTCGGTACGGGCAGGACGCCCAACAGGGTCAGTATGGTCAGGGCCAGCCTGTTCAGCAGAACCAGTACGGGCAGTACCAGCAGGCTTACGGTCAGCCTGGTGCCCAGTATGACCAGCAGGCGCAGTATGGACAGCAGACCCAGCCTGAGCAGCAGGCGCAGTACGATCAGCAAGCACAGCACGGTCAGCAGGTTCCGCCCGCTGCCGCCTACCCGAACGCGCCGCAGTCGGCACCTTCTCAGCCGGTAAGCTCCCAGCCTGCGCCCCCGCAATCTGTGCCGGAGCCGCAGTGGGTGCCCGCCGCCTCCGGCTACCTGACGGTTCGTTTTGTTCACACTATTTCTGCCTTGGCGTTCCCGATTCTTGCGGGTATTGCCATGTATTGTGCGGGTGCGTTCTTCGGCGGCCCGGAGGCGCTCCGCATCGCGGGCTTGGCTGTGGTCGCGGTGTTTGGCCTGTGGGGTCTGTGGTGGATTCTGACCACTCCGCGCCGTACTCGCGCGCTCGGCTACGCGCTGGAGTCGAATCACCTGATGGCTCGCCGCGGTATCGTGTTCCGTTCGATGAGCTCTATGCCGTACGGTCGCATCCAGTATGTTGATGTGGATTCGGGCCCGCTGGAGCGCATGTGCGGTGTTGCCCGCCTGACGGTGCGCACCGCGGGTACGACCACCGGCACGATGGTGCTGTTCGGTATTCCGCTGAACGTGGCGGAGGAGCTGCGCGCGGATCTGGTGCGCCGCGCCGATGAGCGAATGGCGGCACTCTAATGAGTACCCCGGTTCCACCCAACCCTGCGCCGCAGGCACCGCAGCCTCCTGTATCTCAGACGCCGCAGGAGCAGAAGTGGTGGCGTGCCGATATTCGCACGTTCATCATGAACCTCTGGTTCATTATTCTGTTGGCGTTTGGTTTCTTCCAGAGCATTATCCTGAATATTTTGACCACCCCGCCGAACGAGTGGGGCGCGCGGCTGACGCAGGCATTCGATGAGAACAGTAGCTACTTCAGCGCAACGTACTCGCAGCTTATCGGCTTCGCCGTGCTCGTGCTGATTCTGGTTGGCGGCTCGATTGACTGGTGGTTTACCCGCTATAGCCTGGACGATTTGGCGATTCACCGCCGTAGCGGTTTTCTGTTCAAGAAGAACCGCACGATCCGTCTGGAGAGCGTGCAGAGCGTGGACATTTCGCGTCCTCTGGTGGCGCGTCTGCTGGGCCTGTCGGAGCTTCGTTTTGAGGTGGCTGACGGCTCTTCGGAGGCGCTGCACATCAAGTACGTTTCTGCCCGTAAGGCGGAGGTTCTGCGCCGCACTGCGATGGCGAGTATTAACCTGCTGCGTTCGGAGGCGGCTGGCCGCCCGGTCGACGTGCTGCCCGATAGCATGCAGATTTCGGCGGAGCGCATGCCGGATGCGAATCAGCTGCACCATCCGTTTGAGGCATCTTACGAGGCGTCCTATGGTGCGCCTCTGCAGGACGGTACCGTACAGGACGGCACTCAGCTGGTGGCGCCTCAGCAGGGCGCCCAGCAGCTCGCACACGGCCAGTTCGCACCCGAGCAGTCTGCACTCCAGCAGCCCGTAGCATCCCGTCGCGGCGCTCGCATGCCGATGCCGGTCGCGGCCGACCCCTCGCAGCCACCGATTTTCCGCATCTCGAATGTGCGTCTGATTGCCTCCATCATGCTGGAGCACCTGGTGTGGCTGGTGCCCGCCGTGGCCCTCATGGTCGGTGCCGCGGTCATTGCCGCGATGATGGGCGGCGAGAGCCCGTTCCTCATTTTCATGGCGATGCTGCCCGGTATGTTCGCGCCCATGGTCGGTTATGTGGTTGCCCTCTGGACACGTTTTGATGGTGCCGCGAACTTCAAAATCACCCCCAGCGGTCAGGGCGGCGTGACCCTGCGCTACGGTTTCACCGGCACGCACACCCAGAACGTGATGGTTGAGCGTATTCAGGCACTTGCCGTGGAGCAGTCTATTCTGTGGCGCGCGTTCGGCTGGTACCGCATCAAGATGACCATTGCCGGTATTGGTGTTGAGAAGAACGACGACCAGAAGCTGGTGACCCGCAACGTTGCCCTGCCGGTTGGTAACAGGCAGGAGACGCTGATGGTGTTGCGTCTGCTGTTGCCCGCCCTGGATGAGGCGCAGGCGCAGGTGCTGCTGGACACCGCCAACGGTTCGCTGAAGAATCAGAAGCCGCAGGTTCCGGCAATGATTGTGACGCCCTCGTCGGCGCGCTGGATGGACCTGCTCACCTGGAAGCGTAACGGCGTGACCACGGTCGGTTACACTGCCGGTTCGGTGCAGGCGACCACCCGCATTGATTCTGATGCGGCACGTTCGAGCGTTGGTGAGCATACGCGCGGTGACCTGCTGCTGATTCGTGGCGGCTACTTTATCCGTACGCTGTCGATTGTGCCGGTCAGCCGTGTGCTGAGCGTGAGCAGGGGTCAGGGTCCGCTGCAGCGTGCCTTCGGATGCGCGAGCGTGCATTTCGGTACGGTACCCGGCCCGGTGCGCACACTCATGATGCACTTGCCGCCGCGTGTCTGCGAGGACCTGGTGTGGTTGATGACGGTTCGGTTGGAGGGTATTGAGCCCTACTATTGCGTACCGGAACCCGCGCTGGGTTCTGTGCCTGCTGCGAACGGGTACGGTGCGCGCTAACCCGTCGGTAAGCGGGTAGCAAAACTACGGAACGCGCCCTGCCGTCAGTGTTCTTCGTGACACTGACGGCAGGGCTGGCGTGAAAGGGAGAATATACTTAAAGCCGTGATACAGCATTCAAAACCTGCGCGTTTGGGCATTGGAATTATTTCAGCCGGGAGGGTCGGATCCGTCCTCGGTGCGGCTTTGCGCGCCTGCGAGCACACTATTGTGGGTGTTCACGCGGTGTCTGAGGCTTCTCAGGAGCGCGCCGCGATGCTGCTTCCCGATGTGCCGCTGCTGCCGGTGGAGCAGATTGCTGAGCGTAGCGAATTGCTGATTCTCGCGGTTCCCGATGATGAGCTGCCGGGCCTCGTCACCTACCTGGCGTCTTCGGGAAGTATTACCGCCGGTCAGATTCTGGTGCACACCTCCGGCCGTCACGGCACCGAGGTTCTCGCACCGGCGACTGCGCTGGGCGCTATCGGTTTGGCGATTCACCCCGCCATGACCTTTACCGGCATGTCCGTGGACCTGCAGCGCCTGAATGGCACCTGCTTCGCCGTGACCGGGCCTGCGCCGTTCATCCCGATTGCTCAGGCACTCGTGGTGGAAATGGGCGGCGAACCCGTGCACGTTGCCGAGGCTGACCGGGCGCTCTACCACGCAGCCCTGGCGCACGCCGCGAACCACCTCGTGACCATCCTGGGTCAGTCCCAGCAGATGCTCGCCTCCATCGGTATTGAGGACCCCGCACGCTACATGGGGCCGCTCGTGCGAGCCGCCGTGGACAATGCGCTCGCCAGCGGCGAAGGCGCTCTCACCGGGCCCGTGGCACGTGGAGATGCCGGTACCGTGAAGGTTCACCTTCAGGCTCTGAATGAGTACTCAGAGCATGAGAAAACAGGTGATATTACAGACTCTTACGCCGCTCTGGCACACGCAACCGCAAAAAGAGCGCATAATAGAGGTTTGTTAAACGATGAACAACTGGGACGAATTGAGAATCTGCTGGGTGAGTCTTCGGACCGCAACCACCCCGGCGATATTGATGATTCAGCCCCCGAAAACAAGGAGTTCTCGTCATGACTGAGACTTCGAAGCCCCGAGTCGTGACCACCATTGCGGATTTCCGCACGGCAATCACCGAAGCTCTTGCCGCAGCGCAGGAGGAACTGGACCGAGCAGCCCGCCAGGAGGCGGAGCAGAACGGCACCGCAGTTCAGTACAAGAACGCATCCCTGGGCTACGTGCCCACCATGGGCGCCCTGCACGACGGCCACGCAACCCTGTTGCGCCGCGCCGCTGAACAGAACGATGTAGTGGTCGCCTCCATTTTCGTGAACCCGCTGCAGTTTGGCCCCGGCGAGGATTACGAAGCATACCCGCGCACCCTGGAGGCAGACGCTGCCCTGGCTGGTGCCGCCGGTGTTGACATTATTTTTGCCCCCGAGGTTGAAGAGATGTACCCCGACGGTGACCCGCTCATCCGCATTTCGAGCGGCGAGCTGGGCACCAAGTTTGAGGGTGCGACCCGTCCGGGCCATTTTGATGGCGTGCTGGCCGTGGTCAATAAGTTCTTCAACATTATTCGCCCCGCAGCCGGTAACCACCCGGTGAATGCGTACTTCGGTCAGAAGGACGCTCAGCAGTACATCCTGATTCAGCGTATGGTGCGCGATTTCAACCACGACGTGACCATGCGCCCTGTGTCGATCGTTCGCGACGATAACGGTCTGGCGCTGTCTTCGCGTAATGGCTACCTGTCGGATGAGGAGCGCGAGTCCGCCCTGGTGCTCTCCCGCACCCTGGCGATGCTGCGTGAAAATTCGCTGAACCGTGGCTTCCACGAGATTGATTTGGACGGTGCGCGTGAGCGTATCAATTCCACTCCGGGTGTACGCCTTGACTACCTGGAACTGGTCGACCCGATGACTTTCGGTGAGCCGACTGAGGAGTCGGAGCGAGTGCTGGCACTGGTTGCTGCGTTCGTTGGCCCGACCCGCCTGATTGACAACATGGACCTGCGCTAAGCGTTTGTTCGTTTAGAAGAGTCCCCAACACACTACACAGATAGGTATCACTGTGAGCACTGAGCACACTGCCGCACCGGCGATTGCTGATATGTCCGAGCAGATGCAGATTCGCCTGGAGAAGCGTGCGAAGCTGATCGAGTCGGGTCGCGAGGCATACCCGGTGGGTCTGCTGGATTCTGAGGGTAACCGCGTGGAGCCCAACCACATTGAGGATCTGCGCGCCGAGTACGATCCGAAGCTGGCTGCTGAGGAGCTGAAGGCTGGCGACGAGACTGACCGTGTGGTGCATGTTGGCGGCCGCGTGGTGTTCGTCCGTAACACCGGTAAGCTGTGCTTTGCGACCCTACAGGGTGGTACCGAGGGTAAGCGCATCCAGGCGATGCTTTCGCTGGCTGAGGTTGGCGAGGAGTCCCTGGCTGAGTGGAAGTCCCTGGTTGACCTGGGCGACCACGTGTTCGTGACCGGCCGCGTGATTGTTTCTCGCCGCGGTGAGCTGTCCATTATGGTGACCGACTGGAAGATGGCGTCGAAGGCGCTGCGCCCGATGCCGGTTCTGCACAAGGACCTGAACGAGGAAACCCGCGTTCGTCAGCGTTACCTGGACCTGATGGTTCGCGATGAGGCTCGCGAGCTGGTGAAGAAGCGCGCCCTGATTACCCGCACCGTCCGCCGCGTGCTGGAGGATCACGGCTACATTGAGGTTGAGACCCCCGTTCTGCAGCTGGTGCACGGTGGCGCGACCGCTCGCCCGTTCCGCACCCACCTGAACGCTTTTGACCAGCCGATGACCATGCGTATTGCGACCGAGCTGCCGCTCAAGCGCGCAGTGGTTGGTGGCATTGACCGCGTGTACGAGATTGGCCGCGTGTTCCGTAACGAGGGCGTGGACTCGACCCACAGCCCCGAGTTCACCACCCTGGAATGCTACGAGACCTATGCTGACCAGTTTGTGATGGCTGAGCGCATGAAGGAGATTATCCAGAGCTGCGCGAAGGCTGTCGGTACCGAGCGTATTGAGACTGAGAACGGAACCATTGACCTGTTCGGTGAGTGGAAGTGGGTTGGCGTGTACCCGGGCCTGTCCGAGGCTGTAGGCGTTGAGATCACCCCGGAGACTGACGCTTCCGTTCTGCGTGAGATTGCTGAGAAGCACGAGGTGGACATCGACCCGAAGTGGGACGCTGAGAAGCTAGTGACCGAGCTCTTCGGTGAGATTGTTGAGCCGACCCTGGTGAACCCGACCTTCGTGTACGATTACCCGCCGAGCGCTCAGCCGCTGGCGCGTCCGCACCGTTCTGGTGCACCGCTGATTGAGGCGTGGGACCTGATTATTGGCGGTATGGAGCGCGGTACCGCGTTCTCCGAGCTGATTGACCCGGTTATTCAGCGTGAGCGTCTGACCGCTCAGTCGCTGCTGGCTGCTGCCGGTGACGATGAGGCGATGGAGCTGGATGAGGACTTCCTGCGCGCCCTGGAGCACGGTGCACCCCCGATGGGTGGTCTGGGTCTGGGCATTGACCGTCTGATTATGCTGCTGGCGGGCGATCAGGATCCGGAGCGTCCGGGTACTGTGGTGCGTCAGCCCGGTATTCGTGAGACTATTCTCTTCCCCCTGATGAAGCCGGAAGCCTAAGCTTTAGCTTCACCTTGAGAGGTGTTAGTACGGCGGGTGCCGCGGATACGGTTGTATCTGCGGCACCCGCCGTTTTCTGTGCATTCTTTTGCACGGTGTATAGCTTCTAGGGTGGAGTTTTCTGTTTATTTGCACAGGTCAGGGGCGTTTTAGGGTGCTTTTTTGCTCCAATCTGGCGCTGATTTATGCTGCTCTATTCGCTCTGACGGGGGTTTCTGTTCTTATACACGAATGTGTTGTGTAGAAAAGAATGGGGTGCTGGGATAGGGGTGGAATTTCGCTTTTGAATAGCGTAGGAATGTATGGTGCGAATGGTCTAATGTGCGGGCTCGTACGGGCGCTATATTTCACTCAGATTGTCGGGGACGCCGGGGTGCATTATTAGGTGTCTTTGTCTCTGGGCGCTGTGTCTGATTCCTGGAAGAATCCAAAGTATTTGCACTCTGAACTTCACTTTAATGTTCTTGTAGTGGGTGCAGATTTAACGGGGATGCACAGAAGCGATATATCGCTACGAGCGAATGGTGCATTGTTTCAATACTCAGAATATTTTCGGAATCTTTAATATGTTTCTGTTACTATATGAAAGAAAATTAGTACATAAATATATCCGGCACACTATTTTCTCAATCCCGATAGAGGCTTTTGGGTTTACTCCACAGGATATATGCAACAGATGAGGAGGTGCCTCAATGGCACAGAAGGTTCGCATCATCCTTGAAGACGATCTCGATGGTGGCCCCGCAGACGAAACTATCCGTTTTGGCCTGGACGGCGCTCACTACGAAATCGATCTGTCCTCCGCAAACGCAGCTCGCCTGCGTGACGCTATCCGCCCCTTCGTAGCGAAGTCCCGCCGCGTGCAGGGCACCGCTACCCAGCGCACCCGTGCCCCCCGTGGCACCGCCGCTCCGGTCAAGCGCAACCCCGAGACCGCAGCAATCCGCGAGTGGGCTAAGGCTAACGGCCACAAGGTTTCTGACCGTGGCCGTATCCACCAGGATATTCAGGACGCATACTATGAGGCGATGAAGGCTCAGGGCTAAAGGCTCTCGGTATTCACGCTGTCGGAGGGTTTGGTGCTTTAGGGTGCTAATCCTCCGGGCGCTAAAGGCGGATGGTGATAACACCATCCGCCTTTAGCTTTGCCTCGGTATTTCTTGATATGTGTTACATATCTGCGGAGGGAGGGGATGTTTTTATGTCGCCCACCCCAATTAACTATTTACATGTAAAATATATTGATCCTTTGCTGAGGCTCGCTTCTGAAATTGTCAGAAGGAAGAGCGGGGAATCGGATGCGCAATTTGGTATCGAGTTCGGGCTCCCCATTTAGATTTCATGCATTGGCAGGAACACTAAAGGTGTTGGTGCATTAATCTCTTCAAAGCGGGGGATATGCGCTGTGATATTCACGCGGTCGTTGAGTCGAGTATTCCATCGAGGAGGCTGGAATGTACCGACTGAAATTCTCGAATAATTGGGGACCCTGCATCTTCGGTAGCTCTTTCGGAACGTATTCGGAACGGGCAGATTATCTCTTGAGGGGACGCCGAAATGATGCGGGAATTATCCGGGAAATAGGCGCCGTATTATCCGGCAAATGTTTTTTGCGAATTATTGAAATTTCTCACTTAAACATATAAATTTTTAAAAATTTCTGCAATATATTCATGCACGTGCAGGAAACAAGCGGTTTGGGTGTTGGTCTATGTGGCTTCTTGTGGGTTCCCCTCTTCTGCAAGCCCTCGTATCGACGCCGCAGCCCCTCAGAACCCACCCGTAGCGCCTCCCTGCCAGAAGCCCCGAAACCACCCCGAAACTGCGCCTCAAACGCCTCGAACAGCTTATCTGTTCTCTTGATGGCGAACAGATGCCCATCAGCCCGCCCTTTCGGCCGCGCTCAACGTACTCTTGTATCAATAGGAAAATGCAAGGAGTGCGTAAATGTTTGAACGCTTTACCGATCGAGCTCGGCGCGTTGTGGTGCTTGCCCAGGAAGAGGCACGCATGCTCAACCACAACTACATCGGTACCGAACACCTGCTGCTCGGTCTGATTCACGAGGGCGAAGGCATCGGTGCTCGCGCCCTGGAATCATTGGGCGTTACCCTGAACGCAGTACGTGAACAGGTTCAGGACATCGTCGGCCCCGGCCCCCAGGCGCCTAACGGCCACATCCCCTTCACCCCGCGCGCGAAGAAGGTTCTCGAACTGTCCATGCGCGAGGCTATTCAGCTGAACCACGGCTACATCGGCACCGAACACATCCTGCTGGGCATGGTTCGTGCCAACGAGGGCGTGGCAAACCAGGTGCTGGTCAAGCTGGGCGCTGAGCCCGCAGCCGTGCGCCAGGCTGTTATGGACCTGATTTCCGGCTACCCCGGCAACAACTCCGGTGAAAAGGAAACCGCCGGCGTGGGTGCAGGTAACTCTCGCGAAGGCACTCCCGCGGGTTCGACCATCCTGGATCAGTTCGGCCGCAACCTCACCGCAGCAGCACGTGAGGGCGAGCTGGACCCGGTCATTGGTCGCCACAAGGAGATGGAACGCGTCATGCAGGTCCTCTCCCGCCGCACCAAGAACAACCCCGTGCTGATTGGTGAGCCCGGCGTCGGTAAGACCGCCGTCGTGGAAGGCCTAGCACAGGCTATCGTGCACGGTGACGTCCCCGAGACCCTCAAGGACAAGCACCTGTACACCCTGGACCTCGGCTCCCTGGTCGCAGGTTCGCGCTACCGCGGTGACTTCGAAGAGCGTCTGAAGAAGGTTCTGAAGGAAATCCGCTCCCGCGGCGACATCATCCTGTTCATTGACGAGATTCACACCCTCGTTGGTGCCGGTGCCGCTGAGGGCGCGATTGACGCTGCCTCCATCCTCAAGCCCATGCTGGCTCGAGGCGAACTGCAGACCATCGGTGCAACCACCCTGGACGAGTACCGCAAGCACATTGAGAAGGACGCTGCCCTGGAGCGCCGCTTCCAGCCGATTCAGGTTGAGGAGCCCTCTCAGGAGCTCGCCGTGCAGATCCTCAAGGGTGTGCGCGATAAGTACGAGGCACACCACCGCGTTACCATTACCGACGAGGCTATCGAGACTGCCGTGAACCTTGCGGCACGCTACATCTCTGACCGCTTCCTGCCGGATAAGGCTGTCGACCTGATTGATGAGGCGGGCGCACGCCTGCGCATCAAGCGCATGACCGCACCGCCGGAAATCAAGTTGCTCGACGAGAAGGCCGCCAAGCTGCGCCAGCAGAAGGAAGACGCCATCAACTCCCAGGATTACGAGAAGGCCGCAGGCCTGCGTGATCAGGAGCAGAAGGTTCTGGCTGAGAAGGAAGAAGCCGAGAAGGCATGGCGCGAAGGCGGCGACGCATTCGGCACCGTGACCCCCGAGGTTATTTCTGAGGTTCTGGCCGCTTCCACCGGTGTTCCGGTCTACAAGATCACCGAGGAAGAGTCCAGCCGCCTGCTGACCATGGAGCAGGAGCTCCACAAGCGCGTCATCGGCCAGGAGCACGCTATCGCGGCACTGTCCCGCGCTATCCGCCGTACCCGCGCAGGTCTGAAGGACCCGCGCCGCCCCGGTGGTTCGTTCATCTTCGCCGGCCCGACCGGTGTGGGTAAGACCGAGCTTGCCAAGGCTCTTGCCGAGTTCCTGTTCGGCGATGAGGATTCGCTCATCACCCTGGATATGTCCGAGTACCAGGAGAAGCACACCGTCTCCCGTCTGTTCGGTGCGCCTCCCGGCTACGTTGGCTACGATGAGGGCGGCCAGCTGACCGAGAAGGTCCGCCGCAAGCCCTTCTCCGTGGTCCTGTTCGACGAGGTGGAGAAGGCTCACGCCGACCTGTTCAACTCGCTGCTGCAGATCCTGGAAGACGGTCGCCTGACCGACTCGCAGGGTCGCGTGGTGGACTTCAAGAACACTGTCATCATCATGACCACCAACCTGGGCTCGCGTGACGTGAACCGCCGCATCCCGGTTGGTTTCCAGGCGATGGACGACGCAACCGCCGACTACGAGCGTATGCAGGCACGCGTGATGGAGAACCTCAAGGAGCACTTCCGCCCCGAGTTCCTCAACCGTGTGGACGACATCATTGTCTTCCCGCAGCTCTCCGAGTCTGAGATTCTGCAGATTGTGGACCTGTTCGTGGGTCGCCTGGCTAAGCGCCTGGCGGAGCAGGATATGTCCATTGAGCTGACCAACGCTGCGAAGGTTCTCATGGCGGCTAAGGGTTACGACCCGTCCATGGGTGCTCGCCCGCTGCGCCGCGAGATGCAGCGCAACATTGAGGACGCCCTGTCCGAGAAGATTCTCTTCGGTGACATCAAGCCCGGTGAGAAGATCACCGTGGACGTTGAGGGTGAAGGCGACTCCGCTAAGTTCGTCTTCTCTTCTCAGCCGATGAAGGAACTGGCTCTGGACTCGGTGCAGGAGCTGGACGAAGCTGAGGCTCCCGCAGCTGAGGCGCCTGCTTCCGAGGCTCGAGAGGGCCAGGGAGGAGACTAAGCCCTAGGTAGCTAGGTTTTAGCGCACTAAACGCCTGTGGGGCGGTACCGGAATGATCCGGTACCGCCCCACAGGCTTTTTCTGTCTTCTAAAGGCTCCAGAAGCCCCGCTCAGGTGATTCTTAGAGCGAGACGAGCACTGCATCGCCCTGCGTGACTTCGCGGGCGAGAGAGTCCGCCAGCAGCCCCGCGTAGCAGCGCTGCAGCTGTTCGGCGGCGGGGGAGAGCGCATACAGCGCCTTGAGCGGGCGGTGCACCGCGGCGGGCGCATCCGCGGGGAACACCAAGTCAGGCGAAGAAGCTGCAGCGGGCGAAGCCGTGCCGCCAGCAGCGGCTACACCCGCACCCAGGATGAGCTCGCGATTCACCGGCTCATGCGCCGCACGCAGCACCGCCATGACCGCCCCGCGCACCTGACGGTCCGTGCCGTGCCAACTCTGACCCTTGGGGGTGTAGTCCGCCTCCGGCTTGCCCGCCGCAACCCAGGCGCACAGATCCTCCACCGGGCACAGCTCGCAGGTCGGGGACTTTGCCGTGCAGACCAACGCGCCGAGCTCCATGGTCGCCGCATTCCACAGGCAGGAGGTGGGGGTGTCGGCGGGCATGAGCGCCTCCGCCAGGCGAGTCTCAGCCGCCGTCAACGAGCGGGAGGGTAGAGCCTTACCGGACACAGCGCGCGCATGCACGCGGCGGATATTCGTATCAATGACCGTGGCGCGCAGACCAAACGCGAACACGCTAATTGCCGCCGCCGTGTAGGAACCCACGCCCGGCAAAGCCAGCAGTGCCTCGTAGTCGGCGGGCACCTCACCGCCGTGCTGCTCCACAATCGCCACAGCGGCACCGTGCAGACGCTGCGCACGGCGCGGGTAACCCAGGCGGCCCCAGGCACGCACCGCCTCCGAGGCGGGCTCGGCGGCAAGGTCGGCGGGGGTGGGCCAGCGGCGCATCCACTCCTCCCACACGGGTAGAACGCGCTTGACGGGGGTCTGCTGCAGCATGAACTCGCTGACCATCACGCCCCAGGGGGTGCACTCGTCACGACGCCACGGCAAATCGCGTGCCTGGTCGAGGAACCACCGGTTGATTCGGTGGTGGAGCGCCTCGGTATTCGTGCCTTCGGGCAGGGTGGGTTCGGGGCGCGTGCGTGCGGTGCGTTTGGGCTCTGAGGTCATCCGAAAAGCCTACGCCACAGGGCATATATTCCCAAAACTGCATGAACAGAGTTCACTGTGAATCTCAGGGTTAAACCCGGTATCCTTAAAGGTATGTCTGAAAATGGTCCCGTTCTGCCTCCCGAAGTGTACCGCCGCCGTCGTATCGTGGCGGTTATTGCTCTGCTCGCTATTATTTTGCTACTGGTTGCCGGCGTGACCTCCATGGTCGGCATGATTAACGGCAAGAAGGACGCCACTGTAGCCTCCACTGCGACGCCTTCCGGTGCGCCCTTCCAGAGCTTCAGTGCCCGCCCCTCCGAAACTGCTTCGGCAACCCCGTCCGCTAGTGCGACTGCCTCTGCGACCGCGAGTGCTTCGGCAACCCCCTCGGTGACTGCTTCTGCGGCACCTACTGCAAGCGTGACCACTGCTGCGGTAACCCCTGCGGCAACTACTCCCGCGGCGACCCCGACTGCCCCCGCACCGACTCCGAGCGTGACCACTGCGGCTGCTGTTGCGGCGTGTACCGCAAACGACCTGAAGGTGACCGTCACCCCCGCGAAGCGTACCTTCGCGGCCGGTGAGCAGGTGTCCTTCCACGTGACCTACACGAACTCCTCGAAGACCCCCTGTGCTGTGGGTGGCGAGGGCGCGAACGCCGGCGTTGACCTGAAGATTACCTCCGGTGCGGCTCAGGTGTACACCCGCAGCCTGTGCGCGGCGACCGCCGTTCAGAAGTCTGAGGTGGCCGCAGGTGCCGAGGGTGCAACCGACCTGGCGTGGGATCGTAAGATCAACGTTCTGGGCTGCTCCTCCGCGTCGACCGCTCAGAAGGGTTCTTACTGGGCGACCGCCACGGTGAATGGTGTGACTTCGACTCAAGTGAACTTTGTGATTCAGTAGTTCACGTCTCTAGTTTTCGCCCGTGAGTGGGCGCGCAAAGCCCCCGTGCTGGATATTCTCCGGCGCGGGGGCATTAGCTTTTGTCTGGTTATTACTTGGAGGCGCGGGGCTTGGCGAAGCGGCGCTCGCCCAGGTACCCGAGCAGACTACCGAAAGCGGTCCACTGCAGTGCCGCCAACAGTAGGGTCGACAGGTCGGTCACCTCAAAAGAGTTGGGGATGACCTTGAACCACAGCAGCGGCAGATAAATCAGAAAGAGAATGGGGGACGCCCACACGAAGAACGGGACGGGGCGCTTGGCCGACGGATACTTAGCTCGCGAGTACGACATTGTGACCTCCAGGGGGTGTCATGATGCTTGAGACATCAGGGAGCGGAGGGAACTCCGCTTTCACTACATCATAATGCAAAAGGTTCTCGTGAGGTCAGAAAAACCCCCGTGCCAGATATTTCTTCCGGCGCGGGGGCTCTCGTATGGGTCTTTTAGAGGTACTTCTCCAAGCTGCTCTCCGCCATGCGGGACAGCTGCTCACGCACCGTGCGGGCACGAGCCTCACCCACACCGTCCACGGCACGCAAATCCTCAAGGGAGGCCGCCATCAGAGCCTGCAGGCTGCCGAAGCGCTCCACCAGACGCTCAGAAATAGCGTTCGGGATGCTCGGAATACCGGCGAGCAGACGGAAACCGCGAGGCTGCAGGGGAAGCTCCAGGTCGGGGTTCTCGCCAAAGCCGACAGTGCGGGCAATCGTGCGCAGATCCACGATGTCCATATCGTCCAGGTTCTGAAGCGCCTCAACACCGGCGGTAATCAGTTCGTCGTTCACCTCGGGCAGGTAGTCGCGCAGAATCAGGTCGCTAGCGGTCATCTCGGGGGCGCGCAGCTCCTCCAGCTGCAGGGCAATCAGGCGGCCGTGCACGCCGAGCTCCAGCACGTAGTGGCTGACCTCGCGGATAATGCGGTTCACCATCTCCATGCGCTGCAGGGTCATCGCCACATCGCCCAGGGAAACGTTCGATTCAATCTCCAGGGCAGACAGGCTGGAGAGCACCGAACGCAGGCGCTTCTTATAGCTTTCAAGGGTCTGAATCGCCTGGTTTGCGCGGGCCATCAGGTACTGGCTGTCTTCAACCATGTAGCGGGTGCCGTCAACGTACACCGAAATCACGGACATCGACGCGCTCACCGAAATCACCGGGAAACCGGTCTGAATCGCGGTGCGTTCGGCGGTGCGGTGGCGGGTGCCGGACTCGTTCGTGTCAATGGAGGCGTCCGGCATGAGCTGCACGCCGGCGTGTAGTAGGCGGGTGGCGTCGCGGTCGCAGATGATAGCGCCATCCATCTTCGCCAGCTCGCGCAGGCGGGTTGCGGAGAACTCGGTGTCGATGTTGAAACCACCCGAAGACAGGGAGGATACGGTGCGGTCGGATCCGAGTACGATGAGTGCGCCCGTACGGCCACGCATGATGCGTTCCAGGCCCTCGCGGAGCTCGGTGCCGGGGGCAATTCGGGCGATAGTTTTAAGCAATAGGTCACTATAATTCATCTGCACGAAAACCATTGTACCCGTAAGGGCGGTTATTGAGCCAGGTCAGGGGCGGAACGGCGGGCTAAAGTGCCTCAAAAACGAATGGATATTCTCGATATTTATACGGGAGTGTACGGAGCTAAACTGTCTGCATTTAAGGGTAAAAATCTGTTCTGCGGTACCCCATTTCGCCGTGACCAAACACCGCGCACCATATCGCCCCAGACCCTAAAATAGACCCATGACCGCGCGCACGAAAAACACCAAAACCGCACCCGCCTACCGCTGCACCGAATGTGGCTGGACCACCGCCAAGTGGGTGGGCCGCTGCGGCGAGTGTCAGACCTGGGGCACCGTCGAAGAAGCCGCCGGGGGCACCCGCGCGCGTACCCGTGCCGCATCCAGCGTGCAGAAACCCGCCCAGCCCATCGCCGAGGTCGACTCGCGTGTGGCCGCCTACATGAGCACCGGAAACCCTGAATTTGATCGCGTGCTCGGCGGCGGACTCGTGCCCGGCGCGGTCATCCTCATGGCGGGCGAACCCGGCGTGGGCAAGTCCACCCTGTTGCTGGATGTCGCCGCCACCTTCGCGCGCGGCACCGCTCAGAATGCGGGGCAGAACAACCCGGCACACAACACCCCGGCACAAAGCGTCCAGCCGCCGCGCCCGGTCCTGTACATTACCGGCGAGGAATCCGCCGCGCAGGTCAAGCTCCGCGCCGACCGCATCCGCGCCATCGCGGACACCCTCTACCTGACCAGCGAAACCGACCTCGGCACCGCCCTGGCGCATATTGAGCAGGTTAACCCCTCCCTGCTGGTCATCGACTCCGTGCAGACCCTCGCCTCCGCAGAAGTTGAGGGTAGCGCCGGCGGCGTGACCCAGGTGCGTGAGGTCGCCGCCTCCGTGATTGCCGCCGCGAAGGAACGCAATATGTGCACCCTGCTCGTGGGCCACGTGACCAAAGAAGGCACCATCGCGGGCCCGCGCCTGCTCGAGCACCTGGTAGATGTGGTCTGCCAGTTCGAAGGCGATAAGCACTCGAATATCCGCATGCTGCGCGCCATTAAGAACCGCTTCGGACCCACCGACGAGGTGGGCTGCTTCGACATGCACGAGGACGGTATCGCGCCGGTGCTGGACCCCTCCGGCATGTTCGTTTCGAGTACCCCGCACCCGGTGGCGGGCACCTGCGTGACCGTCACGATGGAGGGCCGCCGACCCCTGCTCGCGGAGGTTCAGGCGCTGCTGGATCAGGCGGTGGCGCCCGCCCCTCGCCGTACCGTCTCAGGTCTGGACTCGGCACGTATTCAGATGCTGTTGGCGGTGTTGCAGCGCCGCGCCGGGCTGAATGTGGGCAAGCTCGACTGCTACGTCTCCACGGTGGGTGGCGCAAAGATTGCTGAGCCTGCCGCCGACCTGGCGTGCGTCATGGCGCTTGCCTCGGCGGCACAGAATAAGCCGCTGCCGCGCAAGCTCGCGGTCTTCGGCGAGGTCGGCCTGGCGGGTGAGGTGCGCGCTGTGCCGGGCATCCGCCAGCGTATTGCAGAGGTCGGCCGCCTGGGCTTCACGCACGTGCTGGTACCCGCCTCCCCGACCGGCGTGGGGGATGTGCCCGAGGGCGTGACCGTGCGTGAGGTGACCACCCTGGGCGAGGCGCTCGCGCTGCTCTTCCCGCAGAAGTAGCCGCCCGCGCATCAACAGCATGGAGATAGCAGAGGAGGGGGCTCCCGGCTGGCGTAAATACCACCGGGAGCCCCCTCTTTGTGAAACCCCTCTGCGAAGCACCGCTAAGAGCGGCTTTCCTCCTCGTTCTCGTGCAACATAATGTTGATCGAACGGGTATTCAATTTATTCGTGCGGTGGGCGTTGACCGCGGTATCGGTCATATCGTCAACCACCATCGAGTCGTCCATGTCAGTATCAACAATCGGAATCGCCGAGGTACGCGGCGCATGCTGCGTAACCGCCTCGCCCAGGGGCACCAGAACCGCCACGGCGTCCTTGTGAGACATGCCGGTTGCCTCCATAAAGTCCACCACGATCAGGCGGAGCATCAGCACCAGCGACTCACCTTCAAAGGTTGCCACACCCATCGTGCGCGGCTCGAGGGTGCCTGCAAGCTTAATCATGCGTTTGCGGGCTTCCATCATGTAGTGTTCGCGTTCACTTTCGGTCGGGGCAGACATGCCCAGGCCGAGGCTCTGCGCCGCCAGCGACAGCTCGGTCAGTGCGTCACTGAGTGAAATCTGCGCGGCAGTGCGTAGCTGCACGTGGTGAATCGTGGACGCCATGCGGCGGTTAAGCACGCGGTCGTTACGAATCGCCAAATCTACCGCGGCAAGAGTCTTCGACATGCGCGCCAGCTCGCCCTTGCTCTTGCGGCTATTCCAGGACAGCTCATTCATACCCTGCGCGGTAATCAGGTCGCCTCGGCAGCTGTCGTAGAGCGGCTGCAGGGCGCGGGCATCGAGCAGGCTCTGGTACGCCTTGTTGTAGTCGTAGTAGCGGATCGCTTCGGAGGACAGCTGGAAAACCTTCGCGAACGCATCCATGAGAGCTTGGGCGCGGGCACGCGGGTTCTTACGCGGGTCACGCGGCATCAGGTACATGGCGAGGAACGCAAAGGCGCCACCGACAATGCCGTCGAAACTGCGGGTGAACGCGTCATCAGGCACGGGCAGTAGCAACGTGAAACAGGCCTGGAAGCTGAGCTGAATCGTAAAAATAATGCCCTTATCAATAAATCGGGCAATAATCACGGTCAAGAAAAGCACCACTGCCGCCTGCCAGGTACCGTGACCGAGCAGAATCAGCAGAAGGTCGCCAATGAGAATGCCGAGGGTCACGCCGAAGGAGACCTCAAGGATTCGGCGGGAATGCTTAGCGCCGCTCACATAGCCCAGGGATACGAGGGCAGCGACCGGCGCGAAAATGGGCTCGTGGTGGCCCAGGACGCGCTCAGCGAAAAGCCAAGCGCCCATAGACGCCGCAACAATCTGCACAGACTGAAAGAAGTCTGCCCGGACTCGGTGAATACCCTCACGGACGAACTGCCGGGTGTTCTGTTCAGTAGTGCGTAGAATGTCTGCGAATCGTGCCATGAGCACCATCATACCGGCGCATATGCGGTGCACAAGGGGGTTAGGGAGTGTTGGGTTGAAGTGTGAGAGACCCCGCGCCCTGTACTTGCCCTGTACCCGCGCTGTAGCCGCCTTTTTCGAGGAAATCTAATAAAGCCGCTGTTCGAGCCCCTGTTACGCAACCTAGCCGCGGAGGCGGCGCGCCACCCTCGCCAGCAGGCCCGGCTGGGCGGGTGCCTCAGATGAGGACTCAGGCTCAACGGTGACGGGGCGCGTTTCCTCGGCACCGTGCGCCCCGTGAATACCGTGCGCACTGTGCCCGCCACCGATTGCGCGGGCACGTTCGAGTTGCCGGCGGTGCTCGGCATCCCAGGAATGCGCCCGGTCAGACATCGCCCACTCAAACCCCGCGGTGAGGGAGGTTTCGGTGAAGAGATCGCGGGCGGCACGGACGGTTGCGCCCAGCGGCTCGGGGAGCGCCGGGACCTGCTCCACGGCAGGGAAAGGCGCGGGGGCTTCTACTCCGCAGCGAGTTTCTGCCTCGCCGTGAGTTTTTGCGCCGGAGGCAAGAATCTGCGCGAGCAGGTAGGCACGCTCGGCGCGCAGCACCTCCAACAGCTCGGTACGGCGTGCATCCGATGCTACCGCTGTGTGCCGCAGGGCGGCGGCAACCATCAGCTCGGGAACACCACCGGCGAGCATGCCCAACGGCAGGGTGAACTCGCCCAGACCGTACAGGCTCAGGGCGCCACCCGCACGCATCTGCGTGAAGGCATCCGGCACGAGGGCGAGCACGGGAATACCCGCCGCGGCGGAGAACACCGCCGGGTGGTAGCGGCTGGTCAGCGTGAACGCCGCCGCACGGTGCACGGTAACGCTCTGGTCGGCGTGCAGAATCGGCAGCAGGGTCGCCGGGGTGGAGGGGCTGAGCCGCTCAGCGATGCGCTGGTGTACCTGAATATCGCCGCTTTCGGGGTTCTGCGGGTTGCCAAAATGGCTCAAGAATACGGGCGCGTAGCCGTGCTCGCGCCACATGCTATCGAGCAGACACGCAATCTGCTGCGCCTGCTGTTCGGTGCACTCGTTGACGGTGACGCACACGTAGCGTTCGGGCAGCTCATCCAGTGCCTGACCTGCGGAAACTCCTTCCGCATAGTGCAGGGTACGCGCCGGGGAAGCCGCCAGGTAGTCGGTGGCATCGTCCACGCTCAGGCGTGCGTCAATACCCCGCTCACGGCACCAAGCGAGGGAAGAACGTTCACGCACCGTCACCGAACGGGCGGTGCGCAGCATGCGTTCCAGAACCTGCGCATCGTGCAGGTTCAGCACCGGGCCCAGGGACTGGCCGGTCACGTACACGGGCACGCCCGCCTGCTCGGCGGCACGCACCGCGGCGGCGCGTTCGTAGAGCAGCCAGCCGTAGCGGGAGTTGAGGTTGCCGCCGCCGGAGACCACGACCGCATCCATTGCGGCGATAGAATCCGCGAAATCCACCATCCGCTCAACGGTCTGCTCCAGCGGATGCAGCACCTCCGGTAGCGCCTGCACCTGCGGCAGAGCCACCAGCTCGGTGATGGAGGGGCGTTCCCGGTCAGTATGTAGCTGTGCCAGGATGCACTCGAGCGCCGCGAGGGTCAGCTCGCGTTCAGCCGGTGCCCAGGGGAAGAGGAAAAACGGCAGGTACTCGTAGGGTGCGCCCGCCTCATGATTTGCCACCTCACGATTTACCGTGCCGATATAGCGCGCCGAATGCCCCACATCGCGGGTCATGAGGGTGACCGCCGCGCCGCCTTCGGAAAGCGCCTGAGCGCTCGCAATGGTCATGGCTTCGTCACCCACGTGGTAGGTGTGCTGGCCGATATCGCCAATGACGAGCACGTGCGGTGTTGCAGAAGGCAACGCTGTAGAAGAATGATTGTTCTCTGTCACGGTTACGCGCCCTTCTGCTCTGCCGACCCGGTCTCAGTGCCGCGACGAACTAGAGAGCGCTGATTGAGGGAACGCTTCGCCAAGGAACGCAGCGCGCGGCCCGGGGTGCGCAGGTGCTTGAGAACCCGCAGACGCTCCTCAATGCTCTGCTGGCGGCTCTCAATAGCCTGCTGACGAGCCTCGATACGCTCCAGGCGGCTCTCGATAGAGCGCAGAATGTCCAGGGATTCGCGGGTCAGATCGTGCCCGTCAATCACGCGGCGCTCCAGGTCAGCCGCCAAATGCGCCTGGTACAGGTACGCACCCGGTCGGGCACCCGCCTGCAGATCCTCGCGGATAGCGCGGGCGCGCACCATCGAATCGAAGCGGGCATGCTCAGCCTGACGCTTCACGCTATTCGCCTCGGGACCCTCCGCGTCGGGGCGCAGCGACCAGTACGCCAGCGGCTCATCCACCAGCAGAATATCCGCAACGGAGGCGGCACGCATGTTGAACTCCCAGTCGCCGACCACCGGCAGGGACTCGTCGTAGAAACCGACCAGCTCGTGCAGGCTGCGGCGGTAGAGAATGCCAATCGGCACGGTTCGGTTCGTGCGGAATAGGAACTGCAAACCGACGCTGGGCAACCCGTCGTGGAAAATACGCTCCTCGTACACCTCGAACTCGCCCTCGGCGTTCTTGCGTTCGTATCGCTCCACAACGCGGGTGGTGCACATGAGCGCGCCGCTCTCTTCGAGCGCCGCGACGGTGCGTTCCAGGAACTCGGGCGCCCACAGGTCGTCGTCATCGTGAATCGCCACGTACTTGGAGGTGGTCGCCGCCAAACCGGCGTTGGATGCCGCCTCCATGTTGTCGCCGGCGGTGGTCAGCAGCTGCACGCGGCCGGAACCCAGCGGGGAAGCCTCAATGACGGCGCGGGTTGCCTGCTCGTCGCCTCCATCGTTAATCACACAGACCGTGTAGTCGGTGAAGGTCTGCTGCGCAATGTTCTCCAGCGCGCGGCTCAAGAAGCGGGGGCGGCCCTTCGTGCGGACCAGAATAGCTACGGTAGGGGAAGACATAACCACAATCAGTCGAGGGTGAGCGGGCCCGTGCCAGCCCAGGAACTCAACCCATTATGAAGGTGTGCACTGTTCAGACTCAACCCGCCACCCGTCCACGCCGCAGCAGCAGGCACACAGAGGCATACACCGCCCCTAAAAACTAGCTGATGGACTGTAGCGCCACCATCGCCAGCACACCGAGCACAAAGCACGCCGGAATGGTTACCAGCCACACCAGAAGAATCTGCAGAACAATCCTGGATTTCAGCGCGTTAAAGCGCTGGTTCACGCCCGCGCCGAGCGCCGATGCCGTCGCCAGATGCGAGGAGGAGAACGGCACCTGCAGCAGGAAGTAGCCGAGCACCTGCACCACCGCGGTCGTACCCTGAGCGACCGCGCCACGGAACGGGTCCAGGCGCACCATCTTGTAGGCGAAGGTGTAGCCGATGCGGCGGCCACCGGTCAGCGTACCCGCACCCAGGCTGAGGGCAATAATGAAGGTGCCCAGCAACATCCCGCCCCAGGTGAGGGATTGAATCAGCGCCGGATCCATGATGCGTTCGCTCAGCAGCGCCCACAGCAGCAGGTACAGGTAGCCGGTCTGCAGGCCGTGGAGCAGCGAAATTGCGGAGGCAGACACCGCCAGCACCTCGCGGGCATGCTGATTCACCAGGCGCGGGTTATGGCCGACCACCAGCCGGTAGAACGGCACCACCATCAGCCAGGACAGCAGAAAAATGAGCGGCGGCAAGTAGAAGAGCGGCAACAGAGTCGCCCCAAAAATATGCGGCAGGAATGCGAGCGAACCGAACCCTTCAGCGGCGCTGTCAATCCTCGTTTGGGTCCACCAGCTCACACCGGCGAGGGCACCCACCAGCGCGTGGGTCGAGGAGGACGGCAGCCTCAGGAACCAGGTGAGCACACCCCAAATAGCGCAGACCAGCAGCGACGCAACGATACCGTTCAGGCCGGTAATGCCCTCCGGGGCGCTCACCCACGAGGCGGAATACTCACCGAGTAGCAGGAACGCACCGACCACGCCGAGCACGTTGAAGAGCGCGGCAAGGTACAGGGCGGAGCGCTCGCCAAGGGCGCGGGTACGCACCGGAACAGCGACGGAGTTGGAGGCGTCGTGCACACCGGTAACGTAGACCGCGGCAATGAAGGCGCAGCAGGCTAGAAGACCCAGGAGCATTAGGATTCCTGAACGATAATGCGGCCAATTTCGGCGGACACATCACGCATAGCGTTGGAGGCGGCGGTCAGCTGCGCCAGGAAGGTGGCGTAGCGGCGGTACCGTTCGGGGGTGTAGCGTTCGGCAATGTACGCGTCGTATTCTTCGGCGGTGCGCAGTGCCTGGCGGGAGATGCGCAGCATGTCCATCCAGTAGTTGTCGAGGCCGCGAATATCGGCAAGTTTGGGGATGACGGCGGCGGTCAGCACCGCCTGACGCTGAATAATGTCCAGGATTGAGGTGATGTGCGTGGCGAAGCCGTCAATGCTGTGCAGGGACAGCACGTGCGCGGCGCTGGTGAGCTTCTCGACGGCGTTGGTGAGCTTGCGTGCCAGCGTGTACAGGTCTTCACGCGGGATGGGCGGGGAGAAGGAGCTGCGCACCTCGGTGAGGGTGCGGAACAGCAGGTTCGTAGAGTCCGCCTCGTGGGTGAGCATGCGTTCGAAGAGTTCGGGGTACTCCGCGACGGGGGAGCCGACCATTTCAGAGAGCAATGCCGCCGCCTCACCGACCTGCGCTGAAATTTCAGCGAGGGAGGCGAGGGATTCGTTGGCGTGGGGGAAAAGTCGGTGCAGCATAGTTCCCAGTCTAACCAGTATTGGGTGCTGCGGGTGCGCACAGCCCGCGGGTATCTCACGAGCGCCCGACCTGCACACGTTATAGTAACGACCTGCAAATGTTATAGCGCCGACCTGTTTGCGGTTCCGTATGACGGTTTTAAACAAAAACGGTGGGGGTCGATTTCTCGACCCCCACCGGAACGTTTAGGGATGTCGGGTTGGGAGCGCCTCTCGGCGGAAGGCCGCTCGAAGCGGCTAAAGATTTGGAGCCCGGGGCTACCTATTAGCAACCCGACATCTTGTAATTATTATCCACCTGTACCCGGCACAGAGTCAATTAGAAATAGGCTTTTCACGCCTTTGCGACCCAATGTGGAACCTGTGCCAATTCGCGGCACGAACCCGTATTTTTGCGCCCCTCAACGTTGCAGAAGACTAAAATGCTTCGAGGTTGGTCTGCGATTTTTCCTGCGCAGAATCAGCCTCCGAAGCCCCGTTAGCCTGCTGACCAGACTCAACGGCGCGCAGCTGGGCGGCGACCGCCTCCAAATCGTGCGCAATCTGCTCCATCTGCTGAGCCTGACGCGGCAGACGAGCACGACGCTCCACCGCCTCACGCTTCACCTCGTGGCTGCCCGGAACCGACCCATCCTGCCCGGCAGAGCGCGCATAATCGGTGCGAATACCCAACGCGACCACGTGCGCAAACGCCGCGCAACGTTCCATCGCAATGTCCATATCGCCGGTGTACAGGCCCGCCAGAATCTCATCAATCGTGCGGACCACCTCGTCGGCGCTCGGCGGGTCGGGAACACCCGCCACCACGTGCGAACGGTAGTCCTCCGCCATGCCCAGCTCAAAAGCGCGGCTTACCCCGCGGGGTGAACGATGCACCACATCCCGCAGCCAGTACATACGCCACAGCGCACCCGGCAGGGAGTGGGCGCTCGCGTGCGACCAGAGTTCGGCGAGCATCTCAATACCGTAGTCGTCGGTGAAGCTGACGAGCCGTTCGGTCATCTGCTCGTCGGTGCCGCGTCCGCGCATCAGCAGGATGCGTGCGGAGGCGTGCGCCGCCTCTTCGCGTGCGGCGGGGTCCATGCCGCCTTCGTGGCGTTCAAATTTCTCGGCGGAGTAGAGGACGGGGCGGTGGTGGGTGCGGTGACGTGAGCGCCCGGAGGCGCCGGTTGATGTTGCGGGTGTAGACATAGGATTTCTCAGTGTACCGTTCATTGGCTGGGAGCCGGTAGTGTATAGTATTTCTATCTGCACACTTTCAGTTTTGTGTGGATAGGAGCGCCTTTAGCTCAGTCGGTAGAGCTACGGACTTTTAATCCGCAGGTCGTGGGTTCGAGCCCCACAGGGCGCACTAGCCGACCCGTCGCCTCCCGCTTTGCGGGGGTCGGCGGGTTTTTGCGTCTTCACCCTCATGCGCGGGGTTTTACCCCCGTGCCTATCCCGTGTGGTGGGGCGTGTCCTGCCGGGTTGACCTGGCAGTTTTTGATTCGTGTACGTTGACCCGAAAAGATGAGGAAACCCCGTGAGCGTCACCATTAAGAACCCCGAAGAAATCACGATTCTTGCCACCGGCGGCACGATCGATAAGTTCTATTCGGTGGCGGGCACCATGGATATTGGTGAGCCTGCCGCTAAGGATCTGCTAGACCGCGTGATTACCGATATCCGTTTTGATATTCGCCCGCTGATTGGCAAGGACAGCCTGGACATGACCGATGAGGACCGTGCCGAGCTGACCGAGGCGCTGAACGCTGTCACTAACGACCAGGTGCTCATCACTCACGGTACCGACACCATGCCGGAGACTGCCCGCTACCTGGTCGAGCACGCTGACCTGGGCGATAAGGTTGTGGTGCTGACCGGTGCGATGCAGCCCGCCGTGATGGCTCGTTCGGATGCCGGTTTCAACCTGGGTGCCGCTATTGCCGCCCTGAACCTGCTGGAGCCGGGCGTGTACATCAGCATGAGCGGTCGTATTTTCCCTGCTGAGAGCGTGCGTAAGGACCGTTCTCGCGGCATTTTTGAGGGCTAAGATGGCTGATTCCGCTCGTATGCGGAGGGACGAACCGGTTTCTGCCGCTGAGCTTGCGCAGGTGGCGGGTTCCTCGGATCTTATTCCGCAGGAGCGTATGTCGCGGGAGCATATGTCCCGGGAACATATGTCGCAGGCGCAGCTCATGCAGCTACAGGCCATGGAGGAGCTGGAGCAGCAGGCTGACGAGTTCTGGAATGTCACCAGCGATTACCCGCTGCCGGCTAAGAACCTGTACCTGGTGCGTGTGCTGCTGCTGGTCGTGCCCTCGCTGATTGTTGTTTATTACTTCATCCGCGTCACGCTTTTCCCGATTGGTGCGGTGCCACTGGTCTACCTGGTGATGCACATATGGCTTGCCATGATTTACCGGGCGAACCGTTCGGTGAAGCTGGTATTGCTGGCGAATGTGGTATCCGGGGTCGCGGCGGCCATTATGACGGCGTTCTTTGTCTATGCGCTGGTGACGGTGCAGGGCCCGCAGACTCTGCTGGACCGTGTGGGCATGTTCTATACGGTGAGCTTGCTGACGGTTATGGCGTCCTTCGCGTTGGAGGTCCTGTTCTCGCTGTTTTATAGTTTGGCGGTTCGTAGGAGTCTGCGCCGGAGCAAGCTGGAGAAGCAAGCAGGCGCTGAACAGTAAAAGCTATGGTCTTGAGGAGTGGCGTTCATTCGCGCCAGCGGGTGGGGTGTTCCTTCGTGCGTTCACGCCTCTGAGAGGGTGATAACGAGGCAGTGAACGACAGCGGGACACGCTCTCAGTGATGCCTAGCCACTGCTCAGATTCCCTTAAAGTACGCGTGATACGGTAGAGAAAGAAACACGACCCGCACCTGCCAGGAGGTCACCCATGGGCGCTACACACCTGAACACAGATGCCGCTTCATCCGCAGAACACCCGGATGAAGATCTCAGTGTGCAGACTCGCTATCAGGCGCCTATCCGCCAGGCGACGCCTGCCACGCCGGAGGTGTCCGTTCCGCTGAACGTGCCGCCGGTGGTGACTGGTTCGCATCCGGTTATTTCGGCGACTTCTACCGTGATCATTCAGGATGGTACGAATCCGCCGATTGTGGTGCGTACGCACCCGACGGGCCCTCTGCCGCCGTTCCCGGGGCAGGGTCAGGTGCCCGCTTTTCTGCGCACCTACACCGCTGATGAGGTGAAGGACCGCAAGCAGAAGCTCAAGAAGAACCTCCTGGTCCGCGCCGTTATTTTGTGTATTTTGGCCCTGGTTGAAGGCCTCATTATTTCTCAGTACACGCAGCCGTTGGCGATTTGCTTTGGCTTTGTCGCGGCGCTTTACCTGGTGGTCCAGATGTGGCCGCTGATGCGCCCTCCGCATGATTCGGCGGACGCCTCCGTGTATAGCGTTTGGGCTATCTGCTCCCTGATTGGGTTTGTTGCGGTGGGGCTGGTGCTTTCACCGATTACATTCCTGCTGCTGATGCTCGACTGGGCTGGGGTTTCGATGGGCCTAGACCCCCTGCTGATACTTGTTGTCTTGGGCCTGGTCTGGTTGAGCGAGGTCGGTTTATCGTTGCTGACCATTTACCGCTTCAACAACTTGCGAATTGCGATGGCGAACCGGGCAGATTCTCCGTCGCTACCCGACAGTATTTCTGCGACGGTTGACCCGTCCACTTTTGCCTAAAGTTTTTTGAGTCGGCGCGGTAGATGAACGCCGCGCCGCCACACACACATCACACACTCGCTCATACGTTTTCCGCACACTATCAGCCGATATCCGAAAGATTCAGCTATGTCCGCCGTCGAGTCCTCTCCGCCATCCGCTCCGAACGCCACGCATCCTACGAAGCCCGCCACCCCCACTCTCGTGTCTGTGGCGGGTTGGGTTCTGCTCGCTATTGCTGTGGGCTGGCTGGCGCTGATTGCGTACACCGGCATCTCCTATGCAACCACCCATTTGTCGCATTTTTCGACCTGGCGCGCCCAGTCGCTGGTGGATGCGCAGGCGTACTACCCGGTGCTTTTTCTGATGGTCAGCGCGTTCGGTAACGTGACCCTGCATGGTTTCTGCACGGTGGCGTATCTGCGTGGTTACCGGTGGGCGGCGTTGGTGCTGTCGGTGGCGTTGGCGTTGGGCGTGTTGGCTTCTTTGCTGATTATGCTGACGGTGGCGGCTCTTCTGGGTACGTTGAATGGTGCCCCGAGCCAGGACGTTGAGCTGCTGCTCAGTAGCGCTTCGCCGCTGTACACGCCGGTGTATGTGGCTGGCCCGTACATGCTGGTGTGTGTTGTGGCGTTGGCGCTGGTGTGGTCGCGTCAGTCGCGTTCTTACATGGAGGCGCGCCGTGATTGGCGTGTGCGCCGCAGCGAGGATTACCTGATTTAGCCTCAGAGGTTCTGGCCGCGGCTCCTGCGGCTCACCGATAACTTTATTTATCCAACCACTATTCACCCAATCACAGTTAGGATGACTCGTGCACCCTACTTCCGAACCTGCGCACGAATCCTCAACGCAGACGAGCCCCGGCGCCGCCAAGCGCACATATGATGAGAGGGCGGCGTTTGAAGAGGTAAAAAGAAACCTTGGCATAGTTGGCGACAAGGAACAGGAATATAACCGGGGACTGGAGCTTCTTAGTAAAGCCTATTCCATCGGTATGACGCTCATTCTGGTGTATTTCCTCCTGGACGCGTACCAGATTCTCGTGACTGCGGGTCGTAGTGTGAACATCGGCTCGTTCCTTAGTTATGCCCTGCCGAAGGTTCTGCCTGACGCCCTCTTGGTGATGCCGTTCCTCTGGTTCGTTCTGGACTGGGTCAAGGACGGGTACATTAATCCGCGCCGCCTGACGATGCTGTACCTTCTGCTGTGCTTTGTGAGCGGTGTGCTCTCGTTCGCGGGTGTTTTTGGTATGTCTCAGGTGCTTTTCCCTGCGTTCACTGCTTTGGATTCCGCATCGCATCCTGCTGCTGCTTCGTCTATCGTGACGCAGGTTCTGGTTGCGGTCATTACGGCGGGTAGCGCTGTTCTCATGTTCCTGCTGACTCGCCCGGCGGTGGGTGCGGTTCCGAGCCGTGCAGTGATTCGCAAACAGATGTGGGATATCGAGAAAAACACCTCGGGTGCTGAGGATGAAGAGCTGACTCGCGAGGATGTTCTTCGTCAGCTTGAGAAGGAAGAAGGCCCTGTCAAGAACTCTACCGAGCAGCTGTTGCGTGAGCTTTCTGCCGATTATGCGCTCTCGAATGATCCGGTGGAGAAGAAGCGCCTGCTGGATGAGATACAGCAGGTTCAGCGCGCCCAGAAGGCGGGCGTAAAGCCCCATCTCGGCGGCGCCTCCGCAGGGGAATCGGATAAGCCTAACAAGCAAGCACACGAGGGCGCGAAAGCTACCGCCGGCTCTACCGCCCCTGCCGCGCCTGAGGTGGTGCTCCCGCCGCGGCCGAAGGCGCTACGCGGCGTCATGTGGTGTTTTATTGCCATGCTGGTTGTGGAAGCAGCCCATAAAATCTTCCTGTACATGATCGACGGGCGCTCAGCCCGCGGTGTTGAGTTGTGGGTGGGCTTCATTATTCCCGGTGTAGCGCTCCTCCTCGTTGTCCATGCCATACCGATATTTATCCTCTGGCGACTTTGGCGGGGCCGAACCTGGGCGTATTTCATCATCTTTATCAGCTTTGCCTACATTGCTATCAAGGGCCTGATAGATTTTGTGAACACCTTCCTGACGACCGGCTATCTTTCCCGGTTGCTGGATGGCACACAGACATGGAGTTCTCAGTACTACGCAGCAGCTGTGCTGTCTGGGAATGTTGCTGACACCTTGATTACGCTCCTCTCCATTCTGATAGTTGTGCTGCTCCTTAGCCGTTCCACCAGGTTGTATGTGGCTACTGCGAGGTTGGCGCGGTTGAAGGCACGCGAACAGGTGAACGCTGGCGATGCTCAAGTTGTTGGCCATCAGGATGCAGAAATACGTGCTCGCCTGGACGAAGAGCAGACTCGTCGGGAAGAGAAGGAAGCTAACCGACGGGCTGAGGAGGCGGTCGCTCAGCAGTACAAGACAACCCGCCGCACGGATGCACGGAAGAACTCCCGCAACGAACAGCGCGGTTACAAGGATACGTCCGTGTACACCGAGGAAGGCTACCGCCTCAACTAGGGTGGGATGCCCCTCCCTATGGGGAGACTCTTTGCTACCCGCCCTGCACTACACTGCGCTGTAGCGTGCGGGGCGGGGTACGAAGAGAAGAAAGGAACAATGATGTCAGAACGCACCCCAAAACAACCGTTGAACGATCCGGAGTACACGGTTCCCGAGTACAGCGTGCTGCTACCCTCCTCCGAGGCTGAAAATAGCACGGCAGGAGGCGATGCCGCCTTCAATAACGTAACTTCCGATAGCGCCGCAGATAACAGCGCGGCGGAGGGCAACGCACCCGGCGGCAGCGCCCCCGAGCACGCCAGCACCCCCGAGCAAACCATTACCGGCTACACCGCGCCTGTCGCCTCCGAGCAGGTAATTCCGAAGCGCCCGCAGGCTATGCGTAGCGTCATGTGGTGCGCTGCCGCCATTATCGTGCTGGGACCCTTGAGTAACTTTCTGCCGATTCTAAGCCGGTCGTATATCGATTTTGAGATGGTGGTGAGTGTTCTCTTCTCTGCCTTGGTGGTTACCCTCATCATCTCTGCCATCCCGATTTTTGTTCTCTGGAAGATCTGGGATGGCCGCGAGTGGGCGCGCATTCTTACCATCATCTACTGCGCTCTCGCGGCTGCTAGCGGTGTGCTTATTCTTGCGGATAATTTCTCGGGGTTAAGCTCTAGAGCGGCTGCGGCGTCCAGCCTGGTGCGTATCGCGAGCGGCGTTTTTACTCTCGTTCTTTACCTCCTGATGATTGTGCTGCTGAATCGTGCTCCTATTAGGATGTACACACAAATCGTTAGCGGGGCACGTGCGCTAGAACGCCAGCAGATGCTGTCTGAGACGAGACAGGCTGCCGGTCAGGTCCCGGCAGAACTTCGAGAGATTTTCGCTGACGATGAGGATGACGAACGTACCTCATCAGGGGGAAACACCCCTCGACCCCCGCACCGTAGCGCGGGATGGGGCACCTAGAAAGGAACACCAACGTCAGGAGTTCCGGGGCTAGCCCTCGGAATGGTGCACGTGGTTACTCGGATACCTCTGAATACGCTGAGAAAGGGTACCGCCTTCCTAGGGTGCGGCGCGCCTCCTTATATCCTTAGGGTAAGACTCTTTAACACCCGCTCCGTGGCACTGTAGCGCGGGGTGGGTGCCAGAAGAGAAAGTGCCAGGGGAGAAAGGAACGACGATGTCAGAACGTATCCCGAAGCAGCCGCTGAATGACCCGGAGTACACGGTTCCCGAATACAGTGTGCTGTTGCCCTCCGAGGAGGCTAAAAACAGCACGGCAGAGAGTAACACCGCCTCCAATAACGTTGCCCCCAGTAGCGCGGTAGACACTAACACGGCAGAGAATAATGCACCCGGTGACAGCACCCCAGAGCACGCCACTACCGACTATCGGGAGGCGACCGCCGGTTACGTTGCCGCCTCCGAACATGCGGGGCGGGTACGCCCGAAGGCTCTGCGTAGCGCCAAGCGGTGCACCACCGCGATTATTATTCTGTCGCTTTTCACCACTATCCAGCTCTTCCTGCTCTTCGGTAAACCAATCGCCGGTGTGGAGACGCTACCTGACCTTGTCCTGCGTATGCTAGGGTACCCTCTCATCTTTGTTCTTATCCAGATTTTGCTTTTCTGGATGACCTGGAAAGGACACAGGTGGGCACACATACTTACCCTCATGTACAGCGCCTACGAGGTCTTGAGTCGCATGTATTGGTTTGCGCAAGATTTCCTCGTGGACTCCCGCTATATCACCTTGTTGATGGATGAGTTGCAATCCTCCGACTCTGCAGATTTTGCGGTCGCTTTTCTCATACGTACCGCGATTGGTGTTTTCATTACTGTCCTCTACGTCCGGAATATTGTGTTGCTGACTCGTCCCTCTGCGTGGGCGTACACGGCTACCGGCAGCAGCGCACCGAACAACCAGGTGGTTGGTCAGAATCCGTCGGAACCTGACGCGAACTCCACCAAGGGCGGTAACCGCCTCAACTAGGATGTTTACCTCAAACGGCGCCACTATCACCAAAAGGCTCAGAGCATGAAAGGGTGGGGATACCAGACGGTATCCCCACCCTTTCGCGTTAAACATCGCAATCTTTTAGCTGGTAAAACCCTTTGAGTTACCTAAAAGGTTCCAGGCTTCGTATAAAAACTCTACTAGGCTCGAAGAGCTTACCTATACTGAAAAAGTATTATTCTCTCAGCTAACTACATCAAACAACTCTTTTAGGTATGTTTCAAGCAAATCTACCTAACGAGCGCAACAATCACCGACTGACGCACCACAATGCGAGCATATGAGAGAAAGAACGATGATGTTTAACAATACTTCCGGTGCCCCCGCGGGCACGCTGGCACCGCAGGCAGCTCAGTCTGATACCGCAGCAGCGAACTTTCCGGCACCGAATTTTGTAGCACCCGCCGCAGCGGCACCTCAGCTCCCGGTTCCTGTAGGTGTCCGCCCCGTACACGGTGCGCCTAGCCCTCAGGCAACCAGCAATCTTCCGCCGCGCCCCATCGCCATCAAGACGGTATTCATCTGCACGATAGTATTCCTATCTACGTACCCGCTGCAGCCTCTTGTGGGTCTAGAGTTCACGTTTATGTATTTGCTGGCAGGCACAACCATGGGGCTTACGATGATCTTCTATATGGTTTTTGGAGTATTCGCCGCTGGGCGCCTCAATGAGGGTTATGAGTGGGCGCGAAAGGCGATTATTATCGAGGGCGCACTACGCATGATCCTGGATATTGTGTTTGTAGCTCTCTTCTCTCACGTTTTATGGGACAACGGCAACCAATCAGCAATGGGTAAAGTGATGTTTTTTGGCCCCTTGATGTCCCTTGATGTCTTGTACGCGAAGCTCGCCTTTGATTTCGTCAGCCGCATCGTGATTATTGTTCTTCTCTGCCAGCCGCAGGTGGGGCAATACATCAAAACGTGTGAGAATCTGCGACGCATGGGCGTGCGGTAAATCGTACTGCAGAAGGCATAACCAATCGGGGTACAACCCCATCCGTCCCATAAGGGAGGTTTCGCATGAGCCTGCAGGTTCGAACGATCACCTAAACAATCACCGGCTCACGCATCAGCGTGAGGCACATACAAGGAAGAACAACGATGTTAAACAACGCTCCCAACCCTTCGGATACTGGCCCGGCACCTCAGCCTAACGCCGCAGCACCGAACTTTCCAGTATCGAACTTTCCGGTTCCGGGCGCACCCGCTCCTTCGTACGGCATGCCGGGCTCCTACGGAGTCGTTTACGTCCCTTCGCAGCCTGTCGCTCTGCGTGCGGCGATGGGGTGCGCAATCGCTGTCATAGTATTGGCTGCCCTATCATCCCTCTACATGATGATCTGGGATGGTGTGGATTTTGATAATTTCTCATGGATTGGCTTTGCCGTTATCGGCGGGCTCGTCATCTGGCAGCTCTGGGAAGGAGCCCGCTGGGCGCACATACTGGTCATCGTTGACTGTGTGCTATACCTCCTCCTCAACCTAGTGGGCTTGCTGTTGCTCCCACTTTTGAGTCAGATCGGTGTACCCGTCCTAGAAATGGTTGGGATAGCAGGCGCATACCACTATGGAGATCCTAATGTCTTCTTTGTGTTGCTTATAGGCAGGACCGCAATTGACGTTGTCTTGCACATTGCCATCATTGTTCTTCTGGCTCAACCGCAGGTCTTGCAGTACTTCAAAGCCAATGAGGACCTGCGACGCATGGGGGTAAAGTAACCTCGCGGAGGTGCAACCGGCTTCCGGGGCGTCACCTCCACCGGCTTGAGAGAACACAAAAGGGTGGGGATACCAGACAGTATCCCCACCCTTTCGCATCCCCGGCTCACAGCCGAGAAGAACTCACGTATTACTCAGCAGATTCCTGCTTCGCCTTCGAGCGGCCACGCAGGTACTCGATAAAGACCGGCACCACAGAAACCGCCACAATAATCACAGCAATGTACTCAATGTTGTTGTGCACGAACGGGATACCGCCCAGCAGCACACCCGCCAGACCAATCGAACCAATCCACGCAACCGCGCCAACAACATTCCACAGGTGGAACTTCTTACGGTCGTACGAAGAAATACCCGCCGCAAGAGACACAAAAGTACGAACAATCGGCACGAAACGGCCCAGAACCAGAGCCAAGCTACCGCGCTTCTGGAAGAACTCCTCAGTAGTGTGCAGGTTCTTGGTGCTCAGAATCTTCGCGTCATCCTTGAAGATCCTACGGCCGTAACGAGCACCAATCTGGTAGCCAACCTCAGCGCCAGCAATAGCAACCAGCACCAGGACCGGGAACGCAACCCACAGGGACAGGCCCATCTGCTCATGCAGCATACCCAGAGCAAAAATCAGGGAGTCACCCGGAAGAACCGGGAAAAGAACACCGGACTCAATAAATACGATAATTGCCGAAACAACCAGAACCCAGGGGCCGGTATCGAGCAGGAACTGCTCAAGGTCGAGACCCAAGAGCGCAACCGGAAGATGCGCCAAAGCGGTGGCAAGAAAAGTCATGAAAAATCCTGAACTGTGAGTGGACCGCACGCACGGATCGGCGCCGGAGTAACACCAGCATAGAAAGCATACCTATGGTGAACATTGTGCAAAACTATGCGGAGGCTGTGTATTACTGGCACAATTCTACCGGCATTTACGCCGGATGCACGGGTCAGCGAGGCGTAAATCTCCGCACCGGCAGGGCTAAACAGCCCGGGGTGACACGGCGCTCGCACGCCTCCCCAAGTAGTGACCGTCCGTCAGGCCAGGGGACGCGGGGTGTGACATGATGGGAAGAGAGCACGGCGCGTCGCGGCGTAGCGATTGACCCAACCACCCACCGTTGGAGAGAACATGAACCCCCAGCAGTCAGCTTCCAGCCCCGCCGATTCTCCACATGCCGACTCCCTGCATGCTGAAGCCCGCGAAGTGCTGCGCCGCCTCACCGGTGTTACTGATGCCGAGTTCCACGACGGCCAGTACGAGGCGATTCGCGCCCTCGTAGCCGACCGTGCCCGCACCCTCGTCGTGCAGCGTACCGGCTGGGGTAAGTCCGCGGTCTACTTCATTTCTTCCCTGCTGTTGCGTGCCCGCGGTATGGGCCCGGCGCTTATTGTCTCCCCGCTGCTTTCCCTCATGCGTGATCAGGTTGAGGCGGCGTCCCGCGCGGGAGTGCGCGCCGCCATGGTGAACTCCGCGAACGTCACCGAATGGGATGAGATCCGCACCCGCCTCGAAGCTGACGAACTCGACGTACTACTGGTCGGCCCTGAACGCCTCAATAACCCGGCGTTCCGCGAGCAATGGCTACCGTACCTGCTGCCGCGCCTGGGTCTGCTCGTTATTGATGAGGCGCACTGTATTTCTGACTGGGGCCATGACTTCCGCCCCGACTACCGCCGTATTGGTTCGCTCATCAAATCTCTCCCGGCGGGCGTGCCGGTGCTGGCGACTACCGCGACCGCGAATGACCGTGTTAGCCGCGATATTGCCGAACAGCTCAGTGCCGATACCAGCGCACCCGTGCATGTGCTACGCGGTCCGCTGTCCCGCGAGTCCCTGCGCCTGGGCGTTCTGACCCTGCCCAATGAGGCGCAACGCATTGGCTGGCTGCTCACACACCTGAATAGCCTGCCCGGTTCGGGCATTATCTACACGCTGACTGTCTCTGCGGCAGAAGATACCGCGAACGCCCTGCGTGCTAGCGGCTACGAGGTACTCGCCTACACCGGTAAAACTGACCCGGATGAGCGGCTGGTTGCAGAGCAGGCACTCAAAGAAAACCGGGTGAAGGCTCTTGTGGCGACGAGTGCCCTCGGTATGGGTTTTGATAAGCCTGATCTGGGTTTTGTCGTGCACCTGGGCGCGCCGTCGTCTGCGGTGAGCTACTACCAGCAGATTGGCCGCGCCGGACGAGGTGCCGTCAACGCGGATGTTCTGCTCCTGCCCGGTCGCGAAGACCGCGCCATTTGGGAGTATTTTGCGACCGCCTCCATGCCTGACGAGGAGCAAGCGCTGGCTGTTCTGGATGCCCTCGCCCAGTCCTCGGAGGGGTTGAGTATTACCGCGTTGGAGGCGCGCGTTCAGCTGCGCCGCTCCACCCTGGAGCTTCTGCTGAAGGTGCTGGACGTTGAGGGTGCCGCCGTGAAGGAAGGCAACTTTTGGCGTCGTACCTCTTCGCCGTGGCAGTACGATAGTGCACGTTACGCGGCGGTGGCGCAGGCGCGTGTGGCGGAGCAGAACGCCATGCTCGAGTATGAACGCACTAGTCAGTGCCGTATGCTTTTCCTGGCTCAGCAGCTTGATGACGCTTCCGCTGTTGCTTGCGGTCGTTGCGATGTGTGTGTGGGCCCTTGGTACCCGGTTGACGTTCCCACTGAGGCGCAGCAGGCGGCACAGAGTAGCTTCAATACGGTGGGCGTGCCCCTGCAGCCGCGCCGCATGTGGCCGAGCGGGCTGGATCAGCTGATGGGTGCGGATGCGCCGCGCGGTCGTTTGTCTAAGGATGAGCAGGCTGAACCCGGTTACGCTTTGGCGCGTTTGAGCGACATGGGGTACGGTACTCGTCTGCGTGAGCTTCTGGCGATGAATGAGCTGGGTGAACCGGTTGATTCTGAGGTTCCTGCCGAGCTGGGCCGCGCCTGCGTGAAGGTGCTTGCTGCGTGGCAGTGGGCTGAGGCGGGTCGTCCGGTGGCGGTGTTGACCCTGCCTTCGCCGGTGCGTCCCCGTTTGGCTCAATCTCTGGGTAGGGGTCTTGCATCGGTGGGGCGCCTGGTGGATTTGGGCTGGGTGTCTCTGGTGGGCGAGCCGCGTTTCTTTGGCGGTAATAGCGCCTTCCGTTGTGCGGATGTGCTGCGCTCGTACCGGGTGCCTGCAGAAGTTCTGGACTATGTGCGGGAGCATCGGTGCCCTGTTCTGCTGGTGTCTGATGTGGTGGATTCGCGGTGGGCGTTTACAGCTGTGGCGCGTGAGCTGCGGCTGGCGGGCGCTTCTGCGGTGTATCCTTTCTCTTTGGCTGCCACCCACTAGCCGCGCCCATTAAGGTTTATTTATTCCCCTGACGAGGTTGTATGTCATATTCGGAATATTCAAAATTAGCGGTCACAGACGGCTCTTCCGCTGTGCTCAGCGATATTCCTGCTCGCCCCGAACACAGCGAGTGGATGACGCGCGCCCTCGCCGAGGGCGCCGCCGCAGGTGAGCGTGGCGAGATCCCTATCGGCGCTGTGGTGGTGGACGAGCGGGGCGTCATTATCGGTTCGGCGGGCAATACTCGCGAGCGGGAGCATGACCCCAGTGCCCATGCGGAGGTGAATGCGATTCGTCAGGCGGCGGCGCATCGTGGTCAGTGGCGCCTGGACGGGTGCACGCTCGTGGTGACGGTTGAACCGTGCCTGATGTGTGCTGGCACGATTCTGGCGTCGCGCGTTTCGACGGTGGTTTTTGGTGCTTGGGAGGAGAAGACAGGGGCTGCCGGCAGTCGTTACGATGTGCTGCGTGACGGCAGGGTTGCTCCGGCTCCCGAGGTGTATGCGGGGGTGCGCGCTGAGGAGTGTGCGCAGCTGATGGTGGACTTCTTTAAGGAACGCCGCCCCTGACCTTCCCTAAGCCTCACCCCTAAAAATGGTTTGTATAACGCGAAAAGCCGCGCAGAGACTGCGTGGCTTTTCGCGTTATTTGTACGAAAAACCCCATTTCTTTGAAAAATGCTTCAAAAATTTCAAAAATGACCCCTGTTTTTTCAAGAAAAGCCCACTACATCACACACAATCGGGTCTACCATATATAGGCATTGGAGCCTCCGTCTGCTTGCGCCTGACGTTTAACACCCTGCGCGGTGCCCGCGGATGACTCCCAGAAACTCACCCGAACCATCCATTCTCTGAGGGGATTTAACCGTGTTAAGCGTTGACAATATTTGGGCAAAAGGGCGCCACGCTCCGCTTTTTGACCGCACCACCTTCTCAGTGGGCGAGGGTGAAGTCATTATTGTTCAGGCGGATAGCCAGCTGGAGCGTACCTCTCTTGCGTTGGCGCTGACTGGTCGCCTTCCCCTGTCCGGCGGCACGATTAGCTGGAGTAAGGGCGATGATGAGCCTCGCCGTATTTCGATGAAGCGTCTGCGTGCTCTTAGTAGCGTGGTGGATTCCCCCGATGTGACTGCTCCTGAGCAGCATATGCGCGTGCACGATTATGTTTCGGAGATGCTGTCCTATAACCTGCCGATTTTTGGTCGTTCTCGCGCGAGCCGCTGGCTGGCTGAACGCGGCCTGGAGGAGCTGGACGGGCTGTGGATGGATGAGATTAGTGGCGAGATGAACATTGAGCTGATGGCCGCTTTGGCGAAGCATAGCCCCTCTGACCTGCTGGTTTTTGATACTCCTTCCCGCCATCTGAACCACACGTACATGTGGCTTCCGTATCTGGAGGAGCTTGCCGCCGATGAGGACCATCCGCGCACGGTGGTGGCGATTGTGCCTCATATTTCTGAGTCCTGGTACGGTGCGCGTGCTGTGGTCGGCCGTGCCCCTGAGGAGAACGCGCCGGATCCTGTTGAGGGCGAGGTTGAATCCTCCAATGATTCCCCCGAACATGGCGAAAACGCTGAGAAGGAGTAAGAATGACTGTTCTGCGTGTTGCACTCGTTGAGCTGAAACGCCTGACCAGCGGTGTTCTGCCGGTTTTGGTGCTGCTTGCGATGTCCTGCATTCCGCTGCTGTACGGTGCCCTGTACCTGTACGGTAACTGGGATGCTTACGGCCATGTGAATGGCATTGTGGGCGCCCTGGTGGTTGAGGATGAGGGCGCGACGGATTCTGAAGGTAAGCAGGTGAACACCGGTGCTGATGTGAAGAAGAACCTTCTGGATGCGGGCACGTTTGATTGGCGTCAGGTGCAGACTCGCGCTGAGGCTGTTGAAGGCGTGGAGAAGGGCACCTATGACTTCGCGATGGTGATTCCGAAGGACTTCTCCCGGAATCTGCAGAGTGCCGGTTCGTTCAAGCCTGATGCTGACGGCAAGACGGGCACTATTGATCCGCGTGCGGCGGGTATTGAGGTCATTACGAATGATGCCAATAACTATGTGCTGACGAATATTGTCACGAAGGCGGGCACTTCGGTGCGTGATTCGGTGGCGGAGAAGGTCGGTAATTCTACGGCGAATTCACTGTTGGCTAGCTTCACGACGATTCATTCGAAGATGGGTGAGGCTGCTGATGGTGCGTCGAAGGTGAATAATGGCACGGTGAAGCTGGCGGATGCGATTGTTCAGCTGAAGGATGGCACCGCCACGGTGAATGACGGTGCCGTGAAGCTGAAGGATGGTACTTCCTCCTTGGCTGATGGTCAGTCCCAGTTGTTGGATGGTCAGAAGCAGTTGGCGGAGGGTGCCGCGAAGCTTGCTGATGGTGTCTCGACTTTGGATTCGGGTGCTGCGAAGCTGGATTCTGGTGCTGGGAAGCTTGCCGATGGTGCTTCGAGTTTGAAGGATGGTTCGTCGACTTTGGCTTCGGCGGCTGCGTCTGCTTCTGATGGTGCGGCGAAGTTGAAGGACGGTTCGGCGACCCTGGCTGAGGGTACTGCGAGCTTGAAGAGCGGTTCGGCTTCGGTTGCGAAGGGCGCTAATGATTTGGCGTCTGGTATCCATCGGTTGCGTACCGGTATGGATCAGGCGGGTATTCGTGAGCTGCCGGCTGAGCTGAACGCGATGTGCATGCGCCTGCATGAGACGGATACGTCTGCTGGTAGTGGCGATTTTGGTCGTGATCTGTCGAATACTGTGGTGTCTGCGACTGCGCAGAAGATGCGCGCTCAGTTGGCGCCGTTGGTTGAGGCGGGTACGTTGACTCAGGAGCAGGCTGATCAGCTGGTGGCTGCTGTTGATTCTGAGGAGACGAAGAATGAGGTTGCTGAGCTGAATCAGAAGGCTCTGCAGTCGCATCTGGCTACTCGTGATGCTGCCGCTGCTGATGCTCTGTCGAAGCTGAGCGCGTTGAAGTCGAGCCATTGTATTTCTGATGGTTCGTCGTCGACTGCGGCGAAGGTTCAGACTTTGGTGTCTGGCGTGGATGCGCTGGATTCTGGTGCTGCGTCGTTGGCGAAGGGTGCTTCGTCGGTGGCTGAGGGTGCAGCTCGTGTGGATGCTGGTGCATCCTCGTTGGCGTCGGGTTCGGCGACTTTGGCTGATGGTAATTCTAAGATTGCTTCGGGTGCTTCGAGCCTTGCGAGTGGTTCTGCGACTCTGTCGGGTGGCGCTTCTGAGCTGAAGGAGGGTACCGGTTCTTTGAAGAGCGGTGCCGCCGAGCTGAAGGATGGTAGCGGCACTTTGGCGGAGAAGGAGCAGTCTGCGGTTGATGGTCAGCAGAAGTTGGCTGATGGCGCGAATGAGCTGAAGGATGGTGCGTCGAAGCTTTCTGACGGTACTGCGAAGCTGTCTGATGGTTCTTCGAAGCTGAATGATGGTGCTTCCGAGTTGAAGGATGGTACTTCGTCGCTGGAGAGCGGTCTGGCTTCTGGCGCTAAGCAGGTTCCGAGCCTTGCGCCGACTGATCAGGCGAAGGTTGCGGATACGATGTCGAACCCTGTGGCTTTGTCGCATGAGTCGCTGGCGTCGGGTCGTAACTATGGTGAGGGCATGGGCCCGTTCTTCATGTGCTTGGCGCTGTGGATTGGCGGCTTGATGCTGGTTCAGACATTGCGCGTGATGAATAACCGTGCGTTGGCTTCGCATGCTCCGTCGATTCGTGTGATGCTCGGTAGCTGGATGCCGTTCGGCCTGGTGGGTATTGCTCAGGCGACTCTGATGTTCGCCGCGATTAAGTTCGGTTTGGGCTTTGAGATGGCTCATCCGTGGCTGGTATGGCTGTTCCTCTGCTATGTGGCTCTGGTCTTTACCGGTTTCATCCATGGTCTGACGGTGATTTTGGGTGCGCCGGGCAAGCTTGTTGCTTTGGTCATTCTGATTCTGCAGCTGATTACTGCGGGCGGCACGATGCCGTATGAGACTCTGCCTGAGTCGATTCGTTGGATGCATGACTTCTTCCCGATGGGTTATGCAGTGGCGGGTACGCGTCGTTTGGCGTATGGCATTGACGAGTCGAGCCTGTGGGGCATCATGCTGGTTTTGACTCTGTGGGGTCTGGCTGGTCTGCTGTTGGGTTACATTGGCACGCGTCGTGATCGTACGTGGTCGCTGAAAAAGCTTGCGCCGGAGATTACGGTGTAACGAACCCTGTTTGGTCGCACCGGGGGAAAACTGTCTAATAAAATAGAGATATATCTGCAAAAAGGGAGGGAGGACTTCTGATGTTGCAGCGCCCAGTCGCTGAAGCTGCAAGTCGTCGTCCCGGCCGTACAGGTAGAACTCAGTTGAAGTTGTTCAACGCTGCTATGGAAATCATGACCCAAAAGGGGCTTGAGTACGCCACTGTTGAAGAGGTGGCTGCCCGGGCGGGTGTTTCTAAGGGAACCGTGTATTACAACTTCGGTTCTAAGAAAACCATGGTGGATCAGCTGGTTCAGTACGGCACGCAGTTGCTGCTGAGCGATGCGCGTCGCGCGGCGTCGGTTCATTCTGACCCGCGTGAGGCGTTGCGGAGTGCTATTCGCGCCGCGTTCCAGTATCTTGAGGACCGTCCGGGTTTTACTCGGCTGTGGCTTTCGGAGGCGTGGAAGGGCGCGGATGGTTGGACCGAGGCGATGAGCGATAACCGTTTGAATCTTCTGAATTATTTGGAGGAGATGACGGAGGCTGTGGCTCGCCGCTATACGGTTGACACCGCTCAGAATCCTCGTGCGATTGCGATCTCTATGTTCGGAGCGATTTATATGCTTGCTATGGATCGTGAAGTGCATCAGGCGGAGCGCAATGCTGAGGATGCAACGCGTGCTGTCATGCTAGTTGTAGATGGGTATATCCGTCATTAGGCGGACCCGTTGGGGTCTGCAGACGTGCCGGGACCTCGGGGTCGGGTGTCGAAAAGGGCGCGGTGAAAAGGGGCCGTGAAGAGGGCGACACCCGACTGCCGTACGCGGCACGATAGGTAGGCTCGTTCTTGCCCTCTTGTTGGGGGTGTGCTATAGTTTTCCACTGTTGGTGGTGTGTCCGAGCGGCCGAAGGTGCATCACTCGAAATGATGTTTGGTGTAA
>ERZ772912.61-NODE-61-length-51247-cov-11.684443_pt1 | contig 51247 bp, 38 predicted proteins | sample MGYA00512119_ERZ772912 | MGnify/ENA primary metagenome ERZ772912 (study PRJEB29015, sample SAMEA2738048) | human oral metagenome | biome: human oral; feature: human-associated habitat; material: saliva | place: China | collected 2230 ...
TAGAAATCACCCCGGTGATACGTGAACGTTCACGTATCACCGGGGTGATTTCTATATTTCCAAAGCGGATATCTCCAAAGCAGAAGGTGCGGCGTAGCCAGGAATGGAGCCTGCCCGAGCTAACGCTCAATACTCGCCGAAAGACGAGCCAGCGCACCAATCACGGCTGCCTTATTCTGCGTTGACCACATCGGCGGCATCGCCTTCATCAAGAAACCGCCGTAGCGTTTAGTCGCCACGCGAGAATCCAGCACAGCCACCACGCCGCGGTCAGACACCGAACGGATCAGACGGCCCGCCCCCTGCGCCATACGAATCGCCGCATGGTGAGCAGAAACTGCCATAAAGCCGTTACCGCGGTGACGGTTCACCGCCTCCGTACGAGCCTGCGCAATCGGGTCATCCGGGCGCGGGAACGGAATGCGGTCCATCACCACCAGGCGGCAAGAGTCACCGGGAACGTCCACACCCTGCCACAGGCTCATCGTTCCGAACAGGCATGAGTCAACGTCCTCGCTGAACTCCTCCACCAGAGCCTTCAGCGAAGACTCACCCTGCAGAAGAATGTTCAGGTCGCTGTGCTCACGCATGTACTCGGCGGCACGCTCGGCGGCGCGCTTCGAGGAGAACAGGCCCAGGGCACCGCCCTCCGAGGCCTCGCACAGCTCACGCAGACGCTCCAGCTGACCTTCATGCACACCGAATCCCGGAGGTTTCAAGTCTCCGGCAACGTACATAATGCCCTGCTTGCGGTAGTCGAAAGGCGAACCTACGTCGATGCTCGTCCAGCGCGGCGCGCCCTCGCCCTGCAGTCCCAGGGCACCGGCGGCAACGTCAAAAGAGTCACCCACCGTCAGAGTCGCACTCGTCAAAATCACGGTGCGGTCAGCGAACAGGCCATCACGTAGCTGTAGGCCAACGCTCAACGGGGCGATGTTCAGGGTCGCCGGGTCGGTATCGGAAGCAGCCACATAGCGGCCATTCTCCCAACCGCCCTGACGAGAAATCCACAGCACGTCCTGCTCGCCCGAAGCCTCCAGAATGCGGCTACTCATATCGTGCACCTCAGAGACACGCGAGCGCGCCATCTGCAGGCCGGCGTCAACATCCTGACCGTCCGGCTTCGTATCGGACAGGGCGGTGCGGGCAGCATCATTGACCGCAGAAATAGCGGTCAAAAGGCGACCGTCCAGGCCCTTCAGCAGGCCCTCGGCAAGACCCTCGAACGCGGTCTCCAGGGTGCCTGCCGCCATTTCCAGGGCGCCGGAATCAGCCTTCGAATGCTTCTTCACGCTACGCGCCGCACGGCGAACCATCGCAACCGTCAAAGAACCAGACACGGCACCGGTCACGCGGTCCACCAGCTCATGAGCCTCATCAATAATGACCGTCTCATGTTCGGGCAGAACCTTCATGCCCTCGAAAGCGTTAATCGCCAGCAGGGCGTGGTTCGTGATGACGATATCAGCCTCAGCGGCACGGCCACGCGCCATCTCGCTAAAGCACTCTTCCACCAGCGGGCAGCGGCGGCCCAGACACTCGGCGGCGCTGACCGATACCTGAGCCCAGGCGCGGTCAGAGACGCCGGGCTTCAGCTCGTCACGGTCGCCGGTCTCCGTGCGGTCGGCCCACTCGCGCAGGCGCACCACTTCCTCACCCACGCGGGAAGTCGAAGAAGGCATGTCGAAGAGAGCATCGGGCTCGTCTTCCGGGTAGCCGCCCTCCAGCTTGTGCAGGCAGAGGTAGTTATTGCGGCCCTTGAGCAGAGCCACCTGCGCCTGCGATTCCGGGCGCGGCTCCAGCGCTTGTAGAAGACGCGGGATATCGCGGTTCACGATCTGCGCCTGCAGAGCGAGGGTCGCCGTCGCAACAACAATCGGCTGGTCCGACTCCCCCACCCGCGCCAGGGCAGGAACCAGGTAGCCCAGGGACTTACCGGTACCGGTACCCGCCTGCACCAGCAGGTGACGCTGCAGTTCAAGAGCCTGCGCCACATGCGCCACCATGGTGCGCTGACCGGCACGGTTCTGACCGCCAGTGGCGGCAACCGCCTCGTCCAGCAGGGTCAGGGCATCCTTCGCACCGGGCAGGGTCTCAAGCTCCTGCCCGGTGAATCGGGTGCCGTCGGTTGCCGATCCGGGTACCGTTCCCGGGGCGTTTTTGGGCGCGTTGATGCTCTCGGTCACGCTCATACGCCCCTAGCGAGCCTCGGAGGTAGAGGGCTGCTCAGAAACAGAAGCGGTCTCTTCAGCCAGGGCGTGCGCCTCCGCAAGTTCCTCTTCCAGAACCTCCAGCAGGTCGCCCTTCAGCACATACTCGGACAGTTCGGAGGCGACATCCTCACGGACCAGAGCCACCACGAACGTGCCGTCCGATACGAAATCGGTGCTCTTAATTTCGGCGTCCCACTCGTGCAGGCGCGAAATAATCTCACCGTGCGAGTACGGAATCAGCAGCTTCACCTCAATGGAGGGGCGCGGAATGGTGTCCGCAATCTTCTGCTTCAGCTCCTCAATACCCTCACCGGTACGCGCCGAAACAATCACGTGCTCCGGCTCGCGCTGGCGCATACGCTCCAGCACAAACGGGTCGGCGGCATCCGCCTTATTCAGCACAATGATCTCGGGGATATGGCGGGCGTCAACCTCCGCGATAACCTCGCGGACAGCACGAATCTGCCCCTCCGGATCCGGGTGCGAAGCATCCACCACGTGCAGGATGACGTCAGCGTCAGCGACCTCTTCCAGGGTGGAGCGGAACGCCTCCACCAGCTGGGTCGGCAGCGAACGCACGAAACCCACCGTGTCAGAGAGGGTGTAGCCGATACCGTCCGGGGTCTGGGCCTTACGGACGGTCGGGTCCAGGGTCGCAAACAGGGCGTTCTCCACGAGCACGCCGGCATCGGTCAGACGGTTTAGCAGGGAGGACTTACCCGCGTTCGTGTACCCGGCAATAGCAACCGAAGGCACGCGGTTACGGCGACGGTTCAGACGCTTCGTCTCACGCGCCGGCGCCATCGCAGCGATCTCGCGCTTAAGCTTCGCCATGCGAGCGCGCAGGCGGCGGCGGTCCATCTCAATCTTGGTTTCACCGGGACCACGCGAACCGATACCCTCACCGGCTGCGGCACGGCCACCCGCCTGACGGGACAGGGACGCACCCCAACCACGCAGACGCGGCAGCATGTACTCCAGCTGAGCCAGCTCAACCTGCGCCTTACCCTCGCGGGACTTAGCGTGCTGAGCGAAAATGTCGAGAATCAGGGCGGTGCGGTCAATGACCTTGACCTTCACAATGTCTTCGAGGGCACGACGCTGAGAGGGAGCCAATTCGGAGTCGACGATGACGGTGTCGGCGCCGGTCGCCTCCACAATGTCCTTGAGTTCCAGCGCCTTACCGGAGCCGAGGAAGGTGCCGGGGTCCGGCTTGAGGCGGCGCTGAACCAGGCCGTCCAGAACCTCGGAACCTGCGGTTTCAGCCAGTGCCGCGAGCTCACGCAGAGAGTTCTCGGCGTCCTCTACGGTGCCTTCAGTCCACAGACCAGCCAGCACCACGCGCTCCAGGCGCAGCTGGCGGTACTCGACCTCGGTGACGTCTTCAAGTTCGGTGGAGAGGTTCGCGATACGGCGTAGGGCGCGGCGCTCAGCGAGATCTTCCTGATCGCCATCATATTCGGAGTGCTCGCGCTGAACGTCAGAAATTTCGCGCGCGCGAGTATCCAGCACACGGCGGCTAGTGTGGCTGCCGTGGGTGCTGGAAGAGTTATCGCTGTGATGCGCGGTACCGGCGGCGTCATACGTCGTGACGGAGGCGGCGGCCTGGGAGCGACCCAGAACGCGGTCTACGGTGCGGCGCAACTGCTCATCGCTGGGCAGCTTTTCGGTATCAGATACGGGGGTGTTCTTAGAATTCATACGCCTCTAATTCTACCGCCGTTGCCCGCATCAGGTAGGGGGTTCGGTCGCCTGTGCGCTCAGGGCGTGCAAGCTGCCGACCCACCCCGCGCATACTCTGCCCGTGTGCGGCGGGTTCTTGCCCTACCGGTACACTGGATAGCATGAGCGAGCAGCATTATTTCTCTGAAACCCCCGAGACCGAATTCAAGCCCCGCCCCGTGCAGGTGGAGCTTGCCGGCCGCAAGGTCACCGTCACCACAGCTAACGGCATTTTCAGCCCCTCCGGTATTGATAAGGGCACCGCTATTTTGCTGCAGGAAGCACCCGACCCGCAGGGTACACGCATGCTCGACATTGGCTGCGGTTGGGGCCCCATCACCCTGACCTTGGCGATGCTCGCCCCGCAGGCGCAGGTGCACGCGGTGGACGTGAACTCCCGCTCCATTAGCCTGACCGAACGCAACGCCGCCGCTCTCGGCCTGTCCAACGTCACCGTGGGAGCCCCCGAGTCGGTTGACCCCGAACTGCGTTTTGACACCATCTGGTCGAACCCGCCGATTCGCGTGGGCAAGGAGGTTCTGCACGAGATCCTGCTGACCTGGCTGCCGCGCCTGGCGCCCGGCGGTGACGCATACCTGGTGGTTCAGAAGAACCTAGGCTCCGATTCTTTGCAGAAGTGGATGGACGCACAACTTGAGGAGCTGCACCCCGGCGAGTTTGAGGTGTCGCGCTATGCGACCTCGAAGGGCTTCCGTATTCTGCAGGTGCACCGCTACGAGGACTAAAACCTCTGGTGTTAAATCCTCTAGCGCTAAAACTTCTGGCGCTCATTGCTTAAAACATAAAAGAGGCGGGTGTTTTCTGAACGTATTGTCAGAAAACACCCGCCGCTTTTGTCGATAAAACCTCTGTTCTAAGACTGCTCTATCGCAGCAGGCTATCGCAGCACGACGGTCGCAACCATCTGCGCCGGACCAGCCAGAACAACATGCTCCAGGTCATCCGGGCCCAGCACGAAAGTCACCGCGAGGGTACCGCCGGGCACATGCACCAGCCACTCATCCGGTGCTTCCTCGCCACCCCAGAAACGAGTCGCCGCAGCCGCCGCACACGCACCGGTACCGCAGGACAGGGTCTCCCCCACGCCGCGTTCGTGCACGCGCATACGGATAGCGCCCACATGCGCGCCGCTCTCAACATCCAGGTCGACCGGCACCACAAACTCAACGTTCGTACCGTTGACCGGGGCGGGGTTCACCTGAGGCAGGCTGTGCAGGTCCAGGCCGTCCAGCTTACCGTCGGAGCCGAGCATCACCACGGTATGCGGGTTACCCATCGAAATGGACAGGCCAGCGCGCGGAGTCTTCAGGCCGCGAGCAGACACCAGGCAGTCCTCGCCACCCTCGCGGGCAGCGTCACCGTGAATGAAGCTCCACGGACCCATATCAATCGCGTAGCCCTCTTCGGTGCGCGCCACAGTCTTCACGCCGGCACGGGTACCGATTTTGACGGTCTCGCCCACCTCAAGTTCAATCAGACCCTCAGTGCGCAGGTACTCCACGAACGCGCGAACACCATTGCCGCACATCTCAGCGATAGAGCCGTCACCGTTGCGATAGTCCATGAACCAGACAGCGTCCGGGTGCTCCTCAATCAGCTTCTGACCCGCGCGGGAGGCGGTGCTGCGGGCAGCACGAATGAAGCCGTCCGCACCAATACCGAAGTGTCGGTCGCAGGCGCGGGCTACCAGCTCGGGGGTGAGAGCAATTTCTGCGTTCTCGTCCGTCAGAAAGATGAAGTCGTTACCGGTGCCGTGACCCTTGGTGAGGGTCAGGCCTGCCAGCTCGCCCCAGGTGGAAGGGTTCTCGCTCATATGCTGTCCTTAAGGTTGGTGACCTGTCCGTTTATGATTTTACCGCGCCGACCGACTCGACGAGGTATCGGTTCGGCGACGGCTCGTTATTGTGGCTTATCGGGTGCTTTCGCAGATGATGGCTTCCGCCTCATCTGCAAGGGTGGGTGAGAGCGCATCCAGCCAGTGCACGCGCGGATCCGCGCGGAACCAGGTCAGCTGGCGGCGCGCAAACTGGCGGGTCGCAATGGTCGTATCCTCAATCGCCTGCTCCACGCTGTAGTCCGCATCCTCAAGAGCGCGAGCGAACTGCGCGTAACCAATCGCGCGGGAAGCAGTCTTACCCTCCTGCAGCCCCTGCGTATTCAGGGTGCGAATCTCATCGAGCAGACCCTGCTCGTGCATCAGCTCCACGCGGCGGTGCAGACGCTCGTGCAGCAGGGCACGATCCATATCCAAACCAAGCTGAATACTCTCGGTCACATACTCGCGCACCGGCATAAACGCCGAGAACGGACGACCCGTCACCTCGAACACCTCCAGGGCACGAATAATGCGGCGCTCATCCTTCACGCGCGCAGCCGACTCCGGGTCGACCTCCGCCAGGCGGGCATGCAGAACACCAATGCCCTCGGTACGCGCCTGCTCCTCCAGACGCTCACGCACCCGCGCATCCGTGCCGGGGAACTCCAACTTATCCAGGGCGGCACGCACATACAGGCCGGAACCACCCACCAGAATCGGGTAGCGGCCACGGGCACGAATCTGCCCAATCAGCTCACGGCTACGCTCCTGAAACTCCGCCACGGACGCCTCATCCCGCACGTCCATAATGTCCAGCAGGTGGTGCGGGACACCGCGCATCTCCTCCGCGGTGACCTTCGCGGTACCAATATCCATACCCCGGTAGAACTGCATAGAATCAGCGTTAATGCACTCACCGTTCAGGCGCAGAGCCAGCTCAATGGCGAGCGCGCTCTTACCGGTGCCGGTCGGGCCCACAATAGCGATAACGGGCAGAGTTTCGGAGATAGTCATGCGCCCCATTCTACCGGTTCCCTCACCCCCACTTGCGGTGGCGGCAAGAGCCCGAAGAACAGGGCGCACGATTCGTTATAGGTTTTAGGGGCGCAGACCGATGGTCGGCATGCCCAGACCCACCGGCGCACCGGGCACCTGGGTGGTGCCGGTACCGCACGAGTCAGCCTGGGAGCGGTCCCACGCGTCACCGGCGCGGGTGCGGCGCAGCTGGTACTGCTCGGCGGTCGGGTCAGAAATCAGGTGGAAGGAACCAGCCTCGGTAATAGGCACGGTGACCATATCGCCGGGGCGGGGAATCTCGCAGCCCTCGGGCACCGAGAAATGCACGAGGCGCTGGTCCGGGCCACGACCGGAGAGGCGGTGAGTCTGCTCAGCCTTACGACCTGCCTCCGCAACGACCATCAGCTCAACGGTCTTACCGAGCTGCTTGCGGTTCTCCTCACCGGCGATACGGTCCTGTAGGGCAATCAGACGCTCGTAGCGTTCCTGCACGACCTCCTTCGGAATCTGGTTCTCCATGGTCGCCGCCGGGGTGCCGGGGCGGATCGAGTACTGGAAGGTGAACGCGGAGGAGAAACGAGCCTGCTCCACAACCTTCAGAGTGTCCTGGAAGTCCTCTTCAGTCTCGCCGGGGAAGCCCACAATGATGTCGGTGGTAATCACGGCGTTCGGGATGCGCTCGCGCACCTTGTCCAGAATGTTCAGGAACTTCTTGGAACGGTAGGAGCGGCGCATGTCCTTGAGCACCTTGTCGGAGCCGGACTGCAGCGGCATGTGCAGCACGGGCATGACGTTCGGGGTCTCCGCCATCGCGTCAATCACGTCGTCGGTGAACATTGCCGGGTGCGGGGAGGTGAAGCGTACACGCTCCAGGCCCTCAATCTCACCGCAGGCACGCAGCAGCTTGGAGAACGCCTGGCGGTCGCCGAACTCCACACCGTAGGAGTTCACGTTCTGGCCGAGCAGGGTCACCTCAATAGCGCCATCATCGACCAGCGCCTGAACCTCAGCGAGAATGTCGCCGGGGCGGCGGTCCTTCTCCTTACCGCGCAGAGACGGCACGATGCAGAAGGTGCAGGTGTTGTTACAGCCAACCGAGATGGACACCCAGCCGGAGTACACGTGGTCGCGCTTAGTCGGCAGGGTGGAGGGGAAAACTTCGAGGGATTCGAGCAGTTCTGCCTGCGCCTCGTGGTTGTGGCGGGCACGCTCCAGCAGGGTGGGGAGGGCACCAATGTTGTGGGTACCGAACACGACGTCCACCCAGGGTGCCTTCTCAATGATGGCATCCTGGTCCTTCTGCGCCAGGCAGCCGCCCACAGCGATCTGCATGCCCTTGTGGGCGCGCTTGACCGGTGCCAGCTGACCGAGGTTGCCGTACAGGCGGTTGGAAGCGTTTTCGCGGACCGCGCAGGTGTTGAAAACCACCAGGTCGGGCTGGGTGCCTTCCTCAGCGCGAACGTAGCCGTTAGCCTCCAGCAGGCCGGACATTCGTTCGGAGTCGTGCACGTTCATCTGGCAGCCGAAAGTGCGCACTTCGTAGGTGCGGGGGCTGGTTTCGGGGGTCTGGGCGGAATCGCTGAGGGTCGAAGTCATGCCCTATAGGGTATCCGATAGGGGATAATGGCTCTATGCAGGTTTCCCTTAGTAGTAACTTTCCGGCTCTGTCACCGAACGATTCTTCCGCTCCCGCCCCTGACGTGGAGCTTCTGAGCACCCTCATTGAGGAGGCGATTGCCGCCTACTCCCCCGTGCCGCCTCAGGCGAGCGCTGATTCTGTCTCGATGCGCCAGAACCTGATGCAGCTGCTTAGCTGGGCGCATTCTTTGGAGCAGGTGGCTGCCCGCACGGTTGAGCGCGTGCAGATTCTGGGCACCGGCATGCGTTCGGTTGTGGTGCGTGTGGCGTATGAGCCTGCAGCCGAGCCTTCGGGGTCTTTGCCGACCTCGATTATTGTGAAGCGTTACCGCCGTAAGGATTCGACGGTGAACGCGGGCGGTTTCGGGTACCTGCGTGAGCGTTACGGTTTGGAGGCGCTGAACCTGCAAGTTCCGGGCCTGTTCCCGCAGCTCTACGGCGCGGATCCTGAACTGCGTGTGCTGGCTCTGGAGGATGTGAGCGCCGGTACCGTTGAGGGCGAGCAGTATTCGGTCGCCCACGCCCTGCTGGAGGGCACCGAACAGCAGGCGCTGGACGCTCTGAACTACTACATTGAGGCGTACCGTGCCCTTGCCGCCAGCGGCATTATGGGTGAGGCGGTGGAGGATTACCGCCTGAACCTGGCGCGTGCCGATCGCAAGGCGCAGTTCCCAGGCGCTATTGCCTCGCCGGGGTTGGCTGAGCGCGGTTTGAAGAAGCTGTACGGTGTGGCTGATGAGGCGCGATCCCCCGAGCACGATGCTGACAACCCGGCGTCCAGCTCTGCCGTGCATGAGGACGCACCCGTTCTTCCCGCCGCTGTTGAGGAGCTGTCCTTCCGTTTCCGCCGCGTTCTGCAGCCTTTCTTCACCAAGCGCCCGCCGGTACCCGAGCAGTTCAAGCTCAACCGCGGCAAGGTGTATATGCTCTCTTCGGGCGATTTTTCGCCGCAGAACGTGCTGATCGGTTCGGCAAACGGTGGGCAGGTGCGCATGGTCGATGCGGAGGGCACTTGCCTGCACCACCGCGGCTTCCCCTTCGTTGAGGCGATGCTGGGATTCCCCTCCTCGCCGGAGTACCCGCGCTACCGGGTGGATCGTAAGAAGGCGTTGCCGGCGCTGTACTCTGCCCTGTTTGAGGACGCCCCGCTGGATGAGCACCTGGCGGAGGATTTGGCGGTGTGCACGGCGGTGACCGTGTGCGCTCTACTGGAGCTGTATTCTTCTTCGGCGCGTGCCGATTTGTTGCCTCGTATTCGCCGTGAGGGTGCGCAACTGATGCGCCTGCTGCTGGAAATCGCTGGTTCTCAGGATGCAACCCTCGCCGAGTTCGCGGACCGCCTGGGAGCGGTCGAATAAACAGCAACGCCAACGGCAGATACAGCCTTCGACAAGGCGTTTTATAAAGCTCAAAATGTAAGGGTGAACCCGCTACAGAGTATGTCTGTGGCGGGCTCACCCCTTTAGCTCATTGACGGAGGCTCTTTGGCGGAGACTCGTTGGCGGAGCGCACCTACTTGCCTCTCTACCAGAGCAGTGAACTACCAGAGCTCGTCCTCCGCACCGTAGGCGGCGAGTTCCTCACGAATCACAGACATCGACACCGAGGAGGAGTACCCGCGGCGAGCCAGCATCCCCAGCAGTCGGCGAGTCACCCTATCCTTTTCGGCGCGGTCGCCCAGATCCATGCCGGGGCGTAGCTTCTTACGCACCAGCTCGGCAGCGTCCTCACGTTCCTGCTCGTCGGTGCGCTGAGCCAGTGCGTTCTCCGCCTCTTCACCGCGCACCCCGCGTTCAGCGAGCTCACGACGCAGCGCGGCGCGGGAGAGTTTCTTGGTGCGGCTCTTCTGCGCCACGAACGTTTGGGCGTATTCGGCGTCGTCAATGAGTTTTGCCGCCTCGAACTTATCGAGTAGCGGCTCAATGAGTTCCGCGTCGAAGCCTTCTGCCTGCAGCTTCTTCCGTAGCTGACCTCGGGTTTTTGCCGAGTACGCCAGCTGGTTGTACACGATGGTTTTAGCGCGCGTGTAGGGGTCTGTTTCTTCCGCGGCACGGGCGGCACGTACCTTCTGCTTCCAGGAAGGCACGTTGCCCTCCGGCGGTGAGGAAGCACGTCCCATCCGAGAGGTGCCCGGCTGGGAGCCCCGAGCTCGAGAACCGCCCTTTGGGGAAGCATTCGAGGCGGCACGGCGCTTTCCGGTACCGGCGTCCTGCGCCTCTTCCTCAGCGATACCGCGGATGAGTGCTTCTTCGGCGGGGGTGAGTTCTTCGTTCAAGCTACTTCCCTCCCTAAATAGGTTGCGCCCCGAGCCGCGACCCGTGGGACTCTTGCGGGTTTCCTCCTCGTCACTGCGAGCCCCGAAGGCGGGTGCGTAGGGCGAGCGGCTCTGCATTTTCTCCTCCTGAGCCGCGCTCATGCGACGGAACCCACGCTTGTAGTCGGTGTTCTTGGAGGCACGCGAAGACTTGCGTTTCTTCTGCTTATCCCGCTGAGCTGCTTGCCTCTCAATCTCTTCCTTTTCTTCGGCGGTGAGCCCCGATCCGATGGAGGCGGCACCGGCTCGACTCATACGGCCAGCAGCCATGGGGCGCGGCTCGGCACCGCCGGGGGTAAAGGCACGAACGGGCGCTTCGTCAATGGAGACGGCGGGCAGGTTCGGGTCAACGAGCAGGCTGCGGCGCGGAGACTCGCCGCCTTCTTCGGAGCTGCCATCTTCAGATTTGACGGGTACAGCCTGCAGGGGCAGCTCGGGTACGCGGAACTCCCCCGCGTAGTCGCCGCCGTTATCGCGGGCGATGCTTTCTTCAACAAAGCCGTGCGCGGCGGGGTGCCAATCCGGGAACTCCTCAGCGGTTACCGAACCCGCGGCCCTGTTCCGCGCCCACTTTTTGGGTGCCTTTTCTGTAGCCGCTGGCTTTTCCGCTATCGCTTCTGCGGGTGCCGCTTCTGCGGTTGTTACTTCATCCGAGGGTACCCAGTATTCCCCCGCGTACTCTGCTTCAGGGTACAAAGGCTCTGCCGGATACGGAAGTTCATTCTCATAGGGCGGTTCGTCCTCGTAGGGAGGCTCGTCAGGGTATGAGGGTTCTTCAGGGTATGGTGGCTCATCCTCATACGGGGGCTCTTCAACAGCAGGAGGCGCTTCCCAGGTGAGAATGAGCTCCGCCAGGGGCGCGGGCGCCTCAAAATTGAGCGCCTCGAAGCCGCCCACCTCAATCGGCGGGGCGGTGGATTCAAACGAACCAGTAGCTTCAAAAGAAATAACGGGCTCAAAGGAAACAGCAGGATCAAAGGGAACAGGCGCAGAGAATGTAGCGTCCTGGAAAGCTGGGCTTTGGAAGGCTGAACCTTCCAGAGCTGAGGAACCGAAGTGCGGTTCGGTCGCGTCCAGCGCCGCAAAACCGGCGTCACCGTCACGCGCACTGTTGCGCTCGTGCTCTTCATGACCGTGCTGTTCCGTCATGTTCAGTTCCTCCTCTCCCCTGTGTTGGCTCGCTTGATGAGTTGGCTCGCTTGATGTGTTGGGTTGCCTAATGACCCGTGCGCCGCGCTATACGGCGCTCCCCCATTGTAACGAGGCGCTGTCTCGGCGCCCGCTGGCACTCCATTTAACGCGCCCCGTTAACGACAGATTGCCGTGCACCGTGCGGAATGCACAGCACACGGCAATCAGTCGTGGCGTTAGCAAGAAGCTACGCGGGCCGGTTTAAAACTCCTCAGCCAGCTCGTCCAGCGGGTCGTTACCCTCGGACTCAGTAGCTGCCTGCTCGTCAGCTTCTTCCTCAATGATGCCCAGCTTCACCAGAACCTTGTACTGCAGTTCCTCGGTGAGCTCGGGGTTATCCTTGAGCAACTTACGAACGTTCTCGCGGCCCTGGCCCAGCTGCTCACCGTCGTAGGTGAACCATGCGCCGGACTTCTTGACGATGTCGTTCTCCACCGCCAGGTCCAGGATGCCGCCCTCAACGGAGATACCCTCACCGTAGAGGATGTCGAACTCAGCCTGCTTGAAGGGCGGAGCCATCTTGTTCTTCACAATCTTGGCGCGGGTGCGGTTACCGATCGGGTTAGCGCCGTCCTTGAGGGTCTCAATGCGGCGGATATCGATACGGACCGAAGCGTAGAACTTCAGCGCCTTACCACCGGTGGTGGTTTCGGGAGAGCCGAAGAAGACACCAATCTTCTCACGCAGCTGGTTGATGAAGATTGCGGTGGTGCCGGTTGCGGAGAGGCGGCCGGTAATCTTACGCAGAGCCTGGCTCATGAGGCGAGCCTGCAGACCCACGTGGGAGTCACCCATGTCGCCTTCAATTTCGGCGCGGGGTACCAGCGCGGCAACGGAGTCGACGACCACGATATCAACGGCGCCGGAACCAACCAGCATGTCCATGATTTCCAGCGCCTGCTCACCGGTGTCGGGCTGAGAGACCAGCAGCTGGTCGATATCCACGCCCAGCTTAGCCGCGTAGATCGGGTCCAGCGCGTGCTCGGCGTCGATGAACGCCGCCACGCCGCCTGCCTTCTGAACGTTCGCTACAGCGTGCAGTGCAACGGTGGTCTTACCGGAGGACTCGGGACCGTAAATCTCGATGACGCGGCCGCGGGGCAGACCGCCAATACCCAGAGCGGCATCCAGGGCGATAGCGCCGGTGGAGATAACCTCGGTCTTGGTGATTTCCTTATCACCCAGGCGCATGACTGCACCCTTGCCGTAGTTCTTGTCGATCTGTGCCATCACGGCTTCAAGTGCCTTGGCGCGACCCTCTTCGGGAACGCGAGCTACGCTCTGAGACTTGGTGTTCTTAGCCACGGTAGTACCTCGTTCTTTATGTTGTCAGTGGTTGACGGGAGTAATGTTTCTTCGGAATCGGTGGGACTCGTAATCGAGACCTTGAAGGTTTTGGCCTACCGGTTCCTTCTGAGACTACTCTAGGGTCACAGCCTGACAGGATAAGGCCATTTTTTAAAATCTGTGGAAAACTTTGAAGATTTTTCCGAAAAATTCCTGATGTGGAAAAGTCTAGCATGAATCGAACAAAATTACGACCCAGTTTCGAATAAATCGGATAGGGTTTCGGCATATATTTTCGAAAAACCCTGGATTATCGGCTAATTATTCGAAAATACCTCCCGCGCAGGGGCTAGCACTCGAACAAATGCCAGGGAACAAACGGTAGGCACCGCCCGCACACTAGGCACCGCTCATGCGCTAGAACACGCCAGACTTACCGACTAGCGCAACGGCTCCTTATCAGGACCTAGGCGGCGCTCCTGCGGGATCTCCTGCTCCTCACAGATCGCAAGCCACACATCCTTCGGGTTAACGCCCTGGTCCAGCGCCTCCGCAGCGGTCACATGACCCAGCGAGCCCAGCACCAAGTCCCGCGCCAGCACCGGAGCATACCCGGCACCGAACTCATACTCCATGCACGCCCAAAATTCGCTCAGCTTCACAAGCGCTCCTTCCGATCCACCGCTAGTTTGCTTCATAATTCGTCACATCGCCCGAGAATATACCCGGGATAAACCGAGAATAAGCGATGCCGCACACCCACCTTACGGGGATGCACGGCATCGCTTCACGTTTTAGCGCGGCATGTGCCGCCTCGCGTTACTTCGAGAGAATGTAGTAATCGCTCTTGTACTGCTCAGACATTTCAGCCGGAACAGTGTCCGGAATCTGAACGCCCTCGAGAACCGCCATACGGTCGGCAACCTCACGCAGCATCTGGGACATCGGAATGTCCAGAGCCTGGCAAATCCATGCCAGCAGTTCGGAGGAAGCTTCCTTCTGACCGCGCTCAACTTCGCTCAGATAACCGAGGGAAACACGGGCACGCTGGGAAACCTCGCGCAGGGTGCGGCCCTGACGCTGGCGAACATCGCGAAGAACCTCGCCGATTGCCTGTCGCAGGGGAACAACCTTAGCTTCCTCAACGACCGGGGCGACCTGTCGGGGGGTCTCCTCGATTTCCTTCCACTTAGTAATGCCATTAATCGATACGCGCTGCTTAGCCATGAGCTTCTATATCACTTTCCTGAGTAGGTATTCCCGACCTGCGGGACTGTACATAGTTAAGCCTAACTGATTTTTGGGGCGTGAGCTAGGAGCCTCGCCATTTTCGTTCTCTTCTTAAGGCTTGTATCTATTTAAACAGGTGAACCTATGCCTTTATTCCTGCGGAGCTGAAAGAACCCTGTGAATATATTTGAACCGTAAAACTTTTTCTCAGGTAGGCGCTGCGCAGACGGCTACACGGCCGTTTCAGGTACCACGTAGCCGCTTCAGGCGCCGCACAGCACACAGCCCAGCCCAGTCCGACCCGCTACGCCAGCTCGTTCTCCAGAACCCCACCGGCACCGCCACGCACCGCACGCGCCAGCAGAGCAATCGCATCCGCGCTCGCCGCCGCACGAATCTGCGCCCGGTCCCCCGAATAGTGGCGTTCAAACACCTCAGAACCACTCGGGGAACACACACCGATATAGACCGTGCCCACCGGCTGGCCGTCCGCAGGATCAGGACCGGCAACGCCCGTGGTCGACACCGCATAATCGGCACCGCACACGCGCGCCGCACCGACCGCCATCTGCACCGCCACCGCAGGATGCACCGCACCCTCACGCGCCAGCAGCTGGGCGTCCACGCCCAACACCTGCGCCTTCACCTCGTAGGCGTAGGAAATCACACCGCCGCGGTAATACGCGGATGCGCCCGGCACCGTACAAATCGCGCCGCCCACAGCCCCGCCGGTCAGCGACTCAGCCGTCGCCACCAGCACCGGGCCCTCCTGGGAAGCACGCAACTGCACCGCATCGCGGAGCAGCAGTGCCGCCGCCTCCGGGGTACCGGAGAAAACCTCAGCGGAGGAAAGCTCAAGGGATAGAGCATCTTCAAGTACGAGGGGAACCATCATTCTCTCCTTTCAGCGGCGAACCGCCGCCCAAAACCTCACGCGGCACACACGCGCCGCAGGTACAGCGAAGGGGAGTAGCACACGCCACTCCCCTCGCCTCTACTTACCGCCGCCCTGGGAAGCCTGAGCCTGCAACCAGTTACGACGCAAAATATACGCATCACGCACATACACCAGGCCGGTCCACACGGTAATCGCGGTAACCGCGCCCATCAGAACCCAACCGGGAATCAGCCAGCCAAGGCCCAGCTGACCCAGCGGCAGAAGCATCAGCACCAGCGCCACCGTCTGCAACACAGTCTTAATCTTGCCGCCTTTACTAGCGGCCATCACACCGTACTTAATGACGAACAGACGCATAATCGTAATGCCCCACTCGCGCAGCAGAATCACAATCGTGACCCACCACCACAGCTCACCCAGCGCCGACAGCACAATGAACGCCGCGCCGGTGAGGAACTTATCGGCAATCGGGTCAGCAATCTTACCGAAGCTCGTAATCAGGTTACGCGAGCGCGCCAGGTAGCCGTCCGCCCAGTCCGTGAGCATGGCAAGGATGAAAATAATCCACGCCAGCCAGCGGTGCGTCGGATCAGCGGCGCCAAAAGTACCGCCCGTAACTAGGGCAACAATGAAGAAAGGAACCGCAATAATACGCAGAACCGTCAATACATTCGGCACATTCCAGTTCGAAGGCTTCGCTGTGCTGACCGCACCGGCGGGTACGGAATTGCGAGCTTCACTCATAACGGCTCCTTACGGGTAGATGGCTTTCGACGGTGAGAGACCGCGTACGCACCGACACCTATACGTATCGGGGATACGCAAACACCCCGTACCGTCCATTATACGTGTGCCGTAGCAGACATCACAGGGATGATACGGGGTGCATGTCGCACGCTCACTCGGCTGAGTGGGTTAGTTGGGTGGGTCAGCTAGGCGGGCAGGGCGCTGAGGCACTAGCGGCCGGTCAGCTGCCAGGCGTCCTCCGAGCCCTCATCATCGGGCTCATCGAAATAGTCGGTGACCGCTTCACCCGGGTCCACCGCGTTCGCGTACGGGTCGGTAGCCGGAGGCTCCTCACCGCGAATACGCGCCAGGGTCGCCTGCAGATCATCCGGGCGGATCAGCACCTCACGTGCCTTCGAGCCCTCCGAGGGGCCCACCACGCCCTGCGACTCCAGCAGGTCCATGATGCGGCCAGCCTTCGCGAAGCCCATGCGCAGCTTACGCTGCAGCATCGAGGTCGAACCGAACTGGGTCGTAATCACGATCTCCGCCGCCTGCAGCAAATCGTCGAGGTCATCGCCGATTTCCTCATCAATCTGCTTCTTCGCGGCAGAGACCATCACGTCCTCACGGTAGATAGTCGGCGCCTGCTTCTTCACGTGCTCAACCACGGCGTGAATCTCAGACTCAGACACCCACGCGCCCTGAACACGCATCGGCTTCGAGGCACCCATCGGCAGGAAGAGCGCGTCACCCTGACCAATCAGCTTCTCAGCGCCGGGCTGATCCAGCACCACGCGAGAGTCAGTGACCGAGGATGTCGCAAACGCCATACGAGACGGAACGTTCGCCTTAATCAGACCGGTCACCACATCCACCGACGGACGCTGGGTCGCCAGCACCAGGTGAATACCCGCCGCACGCGCCAGCTGCGTAATACGAACAATCGCCTCTTCCACGTCGCGCGGGGCGACCATCATCAGGTCGGCGAGCTCGTCAACAATCACCAGCAGATACGGGTACTCGTGCACCGTGCGCTTGCTACCGGGGTCGGGCTGAACCTTGCCCTCACGCACCGCCTTGTTGAAGTCGTCCACGTGCTTATAGCCGTAATGGGCGAGGTCATCGTAGCGTGCGTCCATCTCACGAACCACCCACTGAAGAGCCTCGGCGGCCTTCTTCGGGTTCGTAATGATGGGCGTAATCAGGTGCGGAATACCCTCGTAGGCGGTGAGCTCCACGCGCTTCGGGTCGACCATCACCAGGCGCACCTGGTCCGGGGTTGCGCGCATCAGAATCGAGGTGATCATCGAGTTCACGAACGAAGACTTACCCGCACCGGTCGCACCAGCGACCAGCATATGCGGCATCTTCGCGAGGTTCGCCAGCACGAAGCCGCCCTCAACGTCCTTACCCACACCCATGACCATCGGGTGGTGGTTCGCGTGCGCCTGCGGGGAACGCAGCACATCCCCCAGCGCAACGGTCTCACGGTCCGTATTCGGAATCTCAATACCAATCGCGGATTTACCCGGAATCGGAGACAGAATACGAACATCCGGGCTCGCCACAGCGTACGCGATGTTCTTGCTCAGCGCGGTCACACGCTCCACCTTAGTGGCGGGACCCAGCTCAATCTCGTAGCGGGTCACGGTCGGGCCGCGCGAGAAGCCGGTGACCTGTGCATCCACCTTGAACTGCTCCAGCACATTCGTCAGAGCCTCAACCACGTGCTCGTTGACCTCGGATGATTCCTTGGCGGGAGGGCCGGAAACCAGCATCTCCTCCGAGGGCAGCACATAGGTGCCGCGGGAGGACTGCACGACCTGCTCGCCGCGCGCCTGCTCGGTGGTCGCCACCTGAGTGTTGTTCTGCAGCGGGCGGGATGCGCCAGCCTCGGGCGCTCGCGAAGCCGCGGGAGCCGCGTTCTTCGGGTGCGCACCCGGCGAGTGCATGCGGGTCGGAATCGGCGGCTGAGCCGCGGGTGCGGAAGCCGGAGCGGCGGGCTGTGCGGCAGACTGCGCAGGGGTCACTACCTGATGCGGCTTCGTCTGCGGTGCAGCTTCCTCAGAAGCGCCGAAGCCGTCGTATGCCTCAACATCAAAGAGGGGCTCCTCGCCCGGAATACGGTTCACGCGGCCGTTCGCCACGGCGGCGCGCTGCACCTGGTCCAGGCGGGCTGCGGGCGCATCCGACGCCTCAACGTCGAAGAGGTCAGGGCTGCTCGAATAAGCACTGTTCTGCGTAGAAGTACCCTGCGCAGAACTACTCTGCGCCGTACCCTGCGCAGCCGGTGCCTGGTTGAGACGACCCGGCAGGCGAGACAGGCGGTTCGGCTTAGCCGCCGGGCGCGTCTGCTGAGCCGATCCCTGAGCAGAATCCTGTGCCGAATCCGCGGGCTGTACCGGCATCTGCGTAGTCTCCAGGTGAGTCTCATCCACCACGGCACTCACGAATGCTTCATCACCGGCGTACTCGTCCAGGGAAGAATCCGTCGAGGCTGCGGGAGCAAAGCCCAACCAACCGCGCAGACGCGAGAACAGGCCACCAGACTTCGGAGCCGTGCGTGCCGGCTTCTCATCCTCGTACAGGTAGCTACGGTCGTGCTCCTCAGCATTCAGATCCACGGTCTGAGTCGCATCCGAAGGGCTATCCTTCACGGAGGTTCGAGTCGTGCCATTGGGCTTCTCACCCAGAGCCAAACCGACCAGGTGCAGGGTACGCGGTACCACCTGACGAATCGGAGTGTTCGTCAGAACCATCAGACCGGCAATTCCCAGCAGCAGGTGAATCAGAATCTCAACGAACGCAATACCGCCGCTCACACGCACAATGGGGGTGCCCAGCAGCACGCCAGCCACGCCGCCACCAGCCCAGACGGCGTTAAAACCATCCGCGAAGGTCGGGTGACCCGCATGGCGAGCAAAAAACAGGGAGGTCGCCACCAGCATGATGAAGGAACCCACCGCCACGCGGTTATTACGTTTAATCAGGTCGGGTCCACGGAAAACGCACCACGCCATGATGAGGCAGAACACTGGAATCAGCAGGGCGCCCTGACCGAAAATACCGCCCAACATGGTGTGCCAGGCGTCCAGGGGCGCTCGCAACAAACCGAGGGAGGTGTGGGCACGCCAGTTGTACCACTCCACTCCGGCGCTGATAAGGCCGAACAGCAGGATGGTGAGCGCGCCGCCGTCGCGGCGGTCTTCGGGCGCAAGGTCGGTGCGCACCGCGCCAATGGAGCGGAAGAGCCCACCGATAGCGTGAGCAATGCTCAGCCAGACGGAGGAGATAGCGCCCGCAACAGGGTTCGCCGCGTTGGCACCGCGCTGGGCACCGCCTCGGGAGGTGGTGCGCTTGCGGGTGGTCTTCTTAGTGTTTGCTTTAGTAGAGGTCGTGTTACGACCCTTCGTGGTCCGTGGAGCCATACCTTTTAGGGTATCAACCTTCCCGTTAATGTACCGATTCTTTCGTTATCAGTGAGCTAAAAAGTGCGCCCCACCGGTGCCTGTGAGGGCATTGATAGGGCGCTGATGAGGCGGTTCTCCCCCACCGTGTTCGCTTTCGCGTAGCTTTCGCACAACTTTCGCGTAGCTTTCGTCCATACCTTCTTCAGATACACAGCAGGCGGGGCCGACACAACGTATCGACCCCGCCTTTTCGCTATGACGGGCAGCTCGCCTCGCGCAGAATGTTAGTTCTTCGCAGCCTTCGCGGCCTTCGAGGTGTTCTCAACAACCACGGGAACAATCATGGGCTTGCGGCGCAGACGGCGAGAAATCCAGGCACCGATGGTGCGGCGCACAATCTGCTGCAGCTGCTGCACGGTGTGCACCTTCTCGGGCGCACGGTGCAGAGCATCCTCTAGCGCGGCGGTAATCTTCGGAACAATCTCGTCAAAGACCGAGTCGTCCTCAGCGATACCGCGAGCGTGAATATCCGGGCCGGTCACCACGCGCTTAGTTGCGCGGTCAATGACGGTCACGATAGACACGAAGCCCTCTTCACCCAGGATGCGGCGGTCCTTCAAGTCGCTCTCGGTCACCTCACCGACGGAACGGCCGTCAACGTACAGGTACTCGCAAGGAACCTCGCCCACCACGGACGCCACGCCATCGCGCAGATCCACGACGGTGCCGGACTCGCAGAGCAGCACGTTCTTCTTCGGAACGCCGGTCTCCATCGCCAGGTCGCCGCTGGCAATCAGGTGGCGAACCTCACCGTGAACCGGCATAACGTTCTTCGGCTTAAGAATGTTGTAGCAGTACAGCAGCTCACCGGCGGCAGCGTGGCCAGACACGTGAACCTTCGCGTTGCCCTTGTGCACCACGTTAGCGCCCAGCTTCATGAGGGCGTTAATGATGCGGAAAACACTGGTCTCGTTACCGGGAATCAGCGAGGACGCGAGCACCACGGTGTCGCCGGGCTCAATCTGAATCTTGTGGTCGCCGTTCGCCATACGCGACAGCGCTGCCATCGGCTCGCCCTGCGAACCGGTGCACATCATCACGATCTGGTCGGGACGGTAGTCGTCAACCTTCTTCAGGTCCACCAGCACGTTGTCGGGAACCTTCAGGTAGCCCAGCTTCTCAGCGATAGTCATGTTACGCACCATGGAGCGGCCCACGAGCACGACCTTGCGGCCACGCTCAGCGGCTGCGTCCAGTACCTGCTGCACGCGGTGAACGTGCGAGGAGAAGGACGCCACAATGATGCGGCCGCTTGCGTCACGGAAAACGTTCGACAACACCGGACCGATGTGCTTCTCGGTCGGGGTGAAGCCGGGGACCTCAGCGTTGGTGGAGTCCGGCAGGAACAGGTCCACGCCCTCCTCGCCCAGGCGGGCGAAGTGGCGCAGGTCGGTGATGCGGCCGTCCAGCGGCAGCTGGTCCATCTTGAAGTCACCGGTGTGCAGGACCTTACCCGCCTGGGTGCGGATGTAGACAGCCAGCGCATCCGGAATCGAGTGGTTCACCGCAACGAACTCGCACTCGAACGGGCCGAAACGCTCCACCTGGTGCTCCTTCACCGCGAGGGTGTAGGGCTTGATGCGGTGCTCGGCGAGCTTCGCCTCAACCAGCGCCAGGGTCAGTTCGGAACCGACCAGGGGGATGTCGGGGCGGCGGCGCAGCAGGTAGGGAACCGCGCCGATGTGGTCCTCGTGGCCGTGGGTCAGAACCATGGCGACCACGTCGTCCAGACGGTCAACAATGTAGCTGAAGTCGGGCAGGATCAGGTCCACGCCGGGCTGGGACTCTTCGGGGAAGAGCACGCCGCAGTCAACAATCAGCAGCTTGCCGTTAATTTCGTACACGGTCATGTTACGACCGACTTCGCCCAGGCCGCCCAGGGGCACCACGCGCAGGGTGTCCTTCTTCAGGCGGGGCGGGAGGGGAAGATTTGCTTCAAAGACGCTCATCGTGTGTCTCCTCTTTCTTCTATGTTTTCTTGTGATGTCTGTGATTCGTAGGCGACGCTTCGTACCGCAAACACTCCAGCTGATTCGGCTCTCACGTGCCGAGGCTGCGGATGTGCTGCCGGTGCGTCCAAATCACCGAAAGTATTGAAAAGTATTCGGGGCGTAGCGCGCGGGTGCTTCTGCCTAAGGTAAGTCCCTGTCTGAGTGGGGGCTAGAGTCGCTTGATTCAACAGGCAACGATAAACCGCGGCAATACGCCAGAGCGGACCCCTCACCTAGTGTTAGGTGTGGAGTCCGCGTCCGTTGGCTATCTTATGCGTCCCGAGGGCGGGGCGTACGATAGCCGAAGTCCTCTATATATACGCGCTCTGCACGAATAGTTGTGCAGGTTCTGCGTTAAAGTTTAGGCGTTTTCAGGGTGTGAGCGATGCTCGAGGAGAGCAGGTCAGCTCGCATCGTCTGGGCAACCTCCAGTTCGGAGAGTACGTGCGGCAGGCGAACGACGGGCTCATCCAGCACACCCTGCCAGGAAAGAATTTCCTTGGCGGCAACGCAACCGGGGGCACGGCCCATGGTTGCTCGGACAATCGGAGTCAGTTCCAGGTGAAGACGCTGCGCCTCCACCAAATCCTGTGCAACGACAGCATCAATGAGGGCACGGAAGAGTCCGGGTGCCACATGTGCGGTCACCGAAACGAGGCCGACGGCACCCATTGCCATCCAGGGAAGGGTCAGTCCGTCGTCGCCGCTGTAGTAGTGCAGGTCGGTGGTTGCCATGACCTCGGTTGCGGCACCGAAGTCTGCCTTGGCGTCTTTCACCGCTACAATACTATCAATTTCTGCCAGGCGACGGTAGGTTTCGGGTGCGATGGGGATGCCCGCACGACCCGGAATATCATAAAGCATGACGGGGGTCTCAGTTGCTTGAGCAACGGTCGCAAAATGGGCGTAGACACCCGGCTGAGTCGGCTTGTTGTAGTACGGGGTCACAACCAGCAGGCCGTCCACACCAATCTTTTCGGCGCGGTGCGCCAGCTCAATAGTATGCGCGGTATCGTTCGAACCAACACCGGCAATAATCTTCGCGCGAGAACCGACGGTATCCTTCACAATCTGGAAGACGCGCTCATTCTCGTCATCGGTCATGGTGGAGTATTCGCCGGTGGTACCGCAGACCACCAGGCCATCGTGGCCGTTCTCCGCAAGGTAGTTCGCCAGGTCTACGACCTGCTTTTCGTCAACGGAGCCGTCCTTCGCGAAGGGGGTCACCATTGCGGTCAGGAGGCGACCGAAGACGGGTTCAACAAAAGTACCGGGGTTCGAAAGGTTCTCAGACATATGTCCAGAGTACGCCCGAACTGCAGATTTTTGCTACAGAACGCATAAGTTTTCATGCATGTTCTACTATTCGGACTTTTTCAAACCCGCGGTACTTTCGCGGAGATTCCCCCACAGGAACGATGAAACCGAGCGCGAAGCCTCGGCGCTATCTACCAACCGCACACCGAAAATAAATGCGGCATTAAGGATGGGCCACCGCGGCAGCCCCTAGCGCATACCCTTCACCTGGCCGCCCGAACGCAACGCCCACGCGTTACGCATCGCCGCGCGAGCACGCTTACGCTCACCGCCCGCATCGTACATGCACGCCAGGTTGAACCACGCCTTCCAGTTATTCGGCTCCTGTTCCACCGCCGCCGCGAAGCTCTCAAACTCCACCGCCGCAGCCTCACGGTCCACACGGCCGGAGGGGGTGCGCGGCAGGGTATCCTCCGCCAGCTCGCCCGAAGCCACAAGCTCATGAGCCATACGCTGAATACGGGCACCGAAAAGCACCTCACGCACCAGCGCCCATGCACCCAGAGTCGGCAGTAGAATCATACCCGCGCCAAGCACAATGCCAGCCACAGAACCGGAGGTGAGCATCACGAAGCCCTGCTGCGCAATATGCGCCAGGTACAGGGTCAACAGGGCGCAGGTCAACGCCGCGAAGGTCTTACCCCAACCGCCAGCATCCACTGTCACAAAGACGGCGCTAAAAATCAGCACGCCCAAAATAGAGGCACGCACCATCAGCGGCAGTGGCAGAATCAGCACGGTCAGCACCATCAGCACGCACGCGCAGATGCTCCACAGGCGCAGCGAAGTCCACCAGGGGCTACGAGCCTCAGAAGATGCCTGCAAATTCTCAGGCGAAGTCTGTTCAGACAATACTCTCTCCTAGGACAAATCCATGTAGGCGTCCAAGCCCACGCTCAAACCGGGATGCGCCGCCACCTCACGCACGCCCAGCAGAACACCGGGCATAAAGGAGGCACGGTCAAAGGAATCGTGACGGATCACCAGCTGCTGACCGGGGTCACCCAGCAGAATCTCCTGGTGAGCCACCATGCCGCGCAGACGCACCGCATGCACGTGAATATCGTCAATTACGGCGCCGCGCGAACCCAACGGGTCGGAGGTGGTGGCATCCGGGCTCGGACCCACGCCAGCCTCCGCGCGGGCGGCAGCCACCTTGCGGGCAGTGTGCACAGCGGTACCGGAGGGGGCGTCCACCTTATTCGGGTGGTGAATCTCAATGATCTCTACCGACTCAAAGTAGCGAGCCGCCTTCGCAGCGAACTCGGTGGCGAGGATCGAACCAATCGCAAAGTTCGGGGCGATGAGCACACCCACCTCGGGGTGCTCAGCCAGTAGCGCTCGCAGAGAATCCAGGCGTTCGGGGGTCCAACCGGTCGTACCAACCACAGCGTGCATGCCGTGCTCCACCGCGAAGCGCACATTCGCCTCGCTGGACTCGGGAACGGTCAGGTCAATAACAATCTCTGCGCCGGCATCAACCAGCTCCTGCAGGTCGTCGCCGCGGCCCAGTGCCGCCACCAGGTCCATGTCTGCGGAGGTGTTGACGGCGTGCACCGCCTCAGAGCCCATACGGCCTGCGGCGCCGAGTACCGCTACCTTCCAGATTTTTTCGTCGCCCTCGTGGGCCATGATTCTCTCCTCCGTAGCTTTTGTGCACCCCGACTATGGGGCTTTTGCGGCATACAGCCCCTATTATCCCCTGTCCGAACGCGCTGGGCGTCATCGTACACACTGGGTGAGATGCCCCACGGAACCTCAACGGCATAAAAAGCGCAATAATCTAACCGTCATATAAGCCGTTTAATACGTTATCTATAGATAGCAACCATATAATTAGGAAGTATTTCTCTATTTTCCATCCTACGGAGTGCTTTCACAGTATGAAGTCCCTCTTTACATCCTCCGTGCGTCCAGATGAGGCTAACCGGCGTTATATTCTGCCGGGTCTGGACGGCCTGCGAGCAATCGCTGTGCTCCTCGTGATGGTGTACCATTTCTGGCCCACCGTGCTACCGGGCGGCATGATTGGCGTGGATATCTTCTTCGTCATCTCCGGTTTCCTGATTACCTCTCTGCTTCTGCGTGAGGGTGCGCTCACCGGCAAAATTGCCCTGGGCAACTTCTGGATTCGCCGTGCCCGCCGTCTGCTTCCCGCCATTACCCTGCTGATTCTGGTCATGGGACCGGTCAGCCTGCTCATTGGCGGCGATATTCAGGTGAATCTGGGCCGCCAGCTTGCCGGTGCGGCGACCTTCTCGTCCAACTGGATTTCTATTTTTGCCGGTAACGACTACTTCGCGCAGACCTCCCCGGAGCTCTTCACGAACTTCTGGTCCCTGGCGGTGGAAGAACAGTTCTACGTGGTCTGGCCCCTGCTGATTGTTGGCGCCGGGGTGTTGCTACGCCGTTCGTGGCGTCGTTTCAGCGTGGTCATGGTGCTCGGTATTATTGCGTCGCTGAGCACCGCCACCGCACTGCTGATGTCCGGTGCCCCCATTAGCCGCGTCTACTACGGCACCGACACTCACCTGTACGGACTGTTGCTCGGTGCGCTGCTGGCGTTTGCGCGCCCCTGGTCGCTGTACCCGCCGCTTCAGCAGTCCGTGCTGTACCGTGTGGCTCAGCCCTTCGGCCTGGTCGCTTTCGCCCGCGTCATGATCAGCTGGCTGTCCCTATTCGCGCTGATTCCCTACGCGATTCTGGTTCCCGAGTCGGCACCCGGAGCGATTCCCTGGGGCCTGTTCGGCGCCTCCCTGCTGGCGCTGGGCGTGATTCAGGGTATGCTGCCCGATATGCTCGCTGGCGCCTCCGAAATGCTGCGCCGCCTGCTGAACTTCGCTCCCCTGCGCTGGGTGGGCGAACGTTCCTACGGCCTGTACCTGTGGCACTGGCCGCTTGCCGTGGTCATGCACTACCTGATGGGTGCGGACCGCTCCCCGCTGGTGAACGTGGGCGTTCTGGTGGCGACCTTCGCTATTGCGGAGATGTCGTACCGCTGGGTTGAGACCCCGATTCGCCGTTACGGTTTCCGCGGTAGCGCGAACCGTTTCATGGCGTTGTTCCAGTCTTCACGCACGAGGCTCCTGCCGGTTTCGGTGATTATGGCTGTTGTGGTGGCTGCCGCTGCGACCGGTCTGTCGGTGCATACTGCCCCGGCGATGACTACCGCCCAGCAGGCCGTTGAGGACGGCAAGCGTGCCGCCGCTGAGCGTCTGAAGGCTCGTCAGGAGGCGCAGGCTGCGAGCGCCTCTGCAAACCCGAGTGCTTCTGCTGCCGGTAAGGACGCGAAGGCTTCTGCAAGCCCCTCGGCGTCGAAGGGTGCAACCGGTTCGGTGGATTCTTCGAAGGTGACCATTGTGGGTGACTCCATTGTGGTGGCTGTGTCCCCCGAGCTGTACGACAAGATGCCCGAGGCGCAGATTGATGCGGCGGAGGCGCGCACCATCGCTAAGGCTCTGCCGCTGATTCAGTCCATGGGTTCAAGCGGTAAGATTCGTAAGACCTTCGTACTGTCGGTGACCGCTAACTCGACTATTCTGGACGGTCAGCTTGATCAGGTGCTGGCTGCTATGCCCGCCGATTCTAAGCTGGTGCTGGTGACCGGTTACGGTCCGCGCAACCTGACCTGGATTGATTACTCGAACGGTAAGATTCGCGAGTTTGCGGCTCAGCATCCCGACCGTGTGGTCATTGCGGATTGGAACGCTGCGATCCGCCAGGCTCTGCAGACTCAGAGCGGTCTGCTCTCCTCCGATGGTGTTCACCCGGAGGCTGCCGGTCAGGAACTCTACGCGCAGGTGCTGATGGAAGCTATCGCCAAGGCACAGAAGTAGAGCACAGAAGTAGAGCACAGAAGTAGCCCTCAGAAGTAGTGTTCTGGGGATAGCTTTCAGCAGTGGCTTTTCGGTTCTGCCGCTCATGCTGAGCGTCAAGAGCATGGGCGGCAGAACGACCGGAAGCACTTCTTGGTAGCGCCTCTCGGAAACGCCTCTTCGATAGATACCGATACACACAAAATGCCCGTTCCCTCCCCCGCATTGGGGGTGTGGGAACGGGCATTCTTGTGCCGTAAACGTTGAGGGTTAGCGCACGATGGTGGTGATCATCTGCTGCTGCCCCAGGTACGCCGCCAGGTCGCGAACCTCCTCCAGAGAGACCGCGCGGATCTTCTCCAGCAGCTCATCGGTGCTGGTGAACAGGCCCGAATCCAGCTCGGCGCGGCCCAGGCGGGACATGCGCGACCCGGAATCTTCGCTACCGAGCACGGTGGAGCCGGCCAGCTGGCCGCGGACCTTCGTCAGCTCCTCCTCGGTAATACCGGCGGTGGCGAGCTTATCGAACTCGTAGCCCATGACCTCGCGCACCTGCTCGGTCTTAGCGGGCAGGCAGCCCGCGTACATGCCGAAGTAGCCAGCGTCCGAGTACGCGCCGGAGAACGCGAATGTGCTGTATGCCAGGCCGCGCTTCTCGCGAATCTCCTGGAACAGGCGCGAAGACATGCCCGCGCCGAACGCGCTGGTCAGCACGCTCATTGCGTAGCGGCGGTCATCACCGGCGATAATGCTCGGGCAGCCCATCACAATGTTGGTCTGTTCGAAGCCCTTCTCCACCTCACGCAGCTCGCTCAGCGGAACAATGCCGCTGTCGGTGCGCACGCGACGCGGTGCCGGTGCCACGCCCTCCTGCAGGTTCCAGCCGTAGCGGGTCAGCGCCTCCAGCACGAGGCGGACCATGGTGCTGTGATTCAGCGAACCGGCGGCAGAAATGACCAGGCGGTCCGGGGTGTAGTAGCGCTTGTAGTGCTCCCACACGGCGTCACGCGGCACCTCGGTAATCTCCTGCGGGGTACCGCCAATGGGTCGGCCCAGCGGGTTCTCGCCCATGAGCTGCTCCACGAAGTTCTCAAAAGCAACGTCGGTCGGGTCGTCCTGGTCCATGGCGATCTCTTCGAGGATCACGCCGCGTTCCTGCTCCAGGTGAGCCGGGTCCAGCAGGGCGTTGGTGACCATGTCGGTGATGACGTCCACCGCCATGGGCGCGTCATCGTCGAGCACACGCGCATAGTAGCAGGTGTGCTCCTTAGCGGTCAGGGCGTTGGATTCGCCGCCTACCGCGTCGAAGGAGGATGCGATGTCCAGGGCGGTGCGGGTGCGGGTGCCCTTGAACAGCAGGTGCTCCAGGAAGTGGGTGGAGCCGAGCATGCCGGGGGCCTCGTCGCGGGAGCCGACTCCCACCCAGAATCCGATGGATACGCCGCGGGTACCGGGCATTTTTTCGGTAATCACGCGTACGCCACCGGGCAGAATGGAGCGGCGCACCTCGTTACCGCCCACACCCTCGTAGATGAGGCGGCCGTGCTCGTAGTTGAGCTCTTCGGCGATCGCCTCAAGCTCGACGGGCAAGGAAATAGACATAGAGAGAAGAACCTTTCAACAGGTACGTCTGAAGGTAAGCTTTCCCGCCCTATTATCTGTAGGCAGTCCAACAGTTGGTGGGGCGGGTGAGCATCAAAAGATGCAGGGCAAGCACAGCGAAGGGGCGTCCGGCGCATCCGGCGGGGAGTGAACCGCACCGGGTGCGCCGAACGCCCCTCATCACTTAGTGGGGGTTACGACTACTCGTCGTCGCCACCCTCAACAACCGGTGCCAGCGAGAGCTTACCGCGGTCATCAATCTTGGTAATCTCCACCTGGACCTTCTGGCCCACGGAGACAACGTCCTCAGCGTCAACAACGCGCTTGCCGTCGTTGAGCTTACGCATCTCGGAGATGTGCAGCAGGCCGTCCTTACCGGGGGTCAGGGAGATGAACGCACCGAAGTCGGTCACCTTCACCACGGTACCCAGGTAGCGTTCGCCAACCTCGGGAACCTGCGGGTTAGCGATAGCGTTCACTGCCGAACGTGCAGCCTCGGCGGAGGGGCCGTCAGCTGCGCCGATGTACACGGTGCCGTCGTCCTCAATGGAGATGTCTGCGCCGGTGTCTTCCTGGATCTGGTTGATCATCTTACCCTTGGGGCCGATGACCTCACCGATCTTGGCGACCGGGATCTTCACGGAAATAATGCGCGGTGCGAACTCGCTCATCTCATCCGGTGCGTCAATCGCGCTGACGAGCACCTCGAGGATGTGCAGGCGAGCCTCACGTGCCTGGGTCAGTGCGCCAGCGAGCACGGATGCGGGGATACCGTCGAGCTTGGTGTCCAGCTGGATAGCGGTCACGAACTCGGAGGTACCTGCCACCTTGAAGTCCATATCGCCCAGTGCGTCTTCCGCACCGAGGATGTCGGTCAGGGCTGCGTAGCGGGTCTCGCCGTCAACCTCGTCAGAGACCAGGCCCATTGCGATACCTGCAACGGGTGCGCGCAGCGGCACACCTGCGTTCAGCAGGGACAGGGTCGATGCACAGACCGAACCCATGGAGGTCGAACCGTTGGAGCCCAGAGCCTCGGAGACCTGACGGATTGCGTAGGGGAACTCTTCGCGGGAGGGCAGCACCGGGGTGATTGCACGCTCTGCGAGTGCACCGTGGCCGATTTCGCGGCGCTTGGGCGAACCAACGCGGCCGGTCTCACCGGTGGAGTACGGCGGGAAGTTGTAGTGGTGGATGTAGCGCTTGGACTTGACCGGGTGCAGGGAATCCAGCTGCTGCTCCATCTTGAGCATGTTCAGGGTGGTGATACCCATGATCTGGGTTTCGCCGCGCTCGAAGAGCGAGGAGCCGTGAACGCGGGGCAGGATTTCGACCTCAGCGGTGAGCTGGCGGATGTCGGTCAGGCCGCGGCCGTCGATACGGACCTGCTCGGTGAGGATGCGCTGACGAACCACGTGCTTGGTCAGGGCAGCAAATGCTACGGAGACCTCGTTGGAGCGCTCTTCGAATTCCTTACCTTCGCCGGTGAGAGCTTCCATGAGCTCTTCCTGCAGCTCGGATGCTGCTGCTTCGCGTTCCTGCTTGCCAGCGATGGAGTACACCTCTGCCAGGCGGTCTGCTGCGAATGCCTCAACTGCTGCGTCGACGTCTTCGCCGTGGCCGCCGAAGAAGGGCAGTTCCAGGGCGGGCTTGCCTGCGCGAGCCACCAGGTCAGCCTGTGCCTTGCACAGTGCTGCGATGAAGGGCTTAGCTGCTTCCAGGCCCTCTGCGACGATCTCTTCGGTGGGGGCGGTCTGGCCGTCTTCCTTGATGAGCTTCCAGGAGTTGTCGGTTGCTTCTGCCTCAACCATCATGATGGCGACGTCTTCGGTACCGTCAGCCTTGGTGACGATACGACCTGCAACAGCCATGTCGAACACAGCGTTTTCCAGCTGGGAGTACTTGGGGAAGCAGACCCACTGGCCGTCAATCAGTGCCATGCGCACGCCACCGATGGGGCCGTTGAACGGCGCACCGGACAGGGAGGTCGATGCGGATGCAGCATTGATTGCGAAAGTGTTGTAGATTTCGTCCGGCTCGTAGGTCAGGACGGTCACAACGACCTGAACCTCGTTGCGGATGCCCTTGGTAAAGGCGGGGCGCAGCGGGCGGTCAATCAGGCGTGCAGCCAGGATTGCTTCGGTGCTGGGTCGGCCTTCGCGGCGGAAGTACGATGCGGGGATCTTGCCGCCTGCGTACATGCGCTCTTCCACGTCCACGGTCAGCGGGAAGAAGTCGAAGCCCTCACGGGGAGACTTGCCGATTGCGGTTGCGGAGAGCAGGGTGGTCTCGTCATCGATGGTGACGAGGACGGAGCCAGCAGCCTGCTTTGCGAGGCGGCCGGTTTCAAAGCGCACGTGGCGCTTACCGTGAATACCGTTGTCGATTTCGACTTCAGCAAACTTGATTTCGGGACCTTCCACGGTTCCTTCTTTCTTCTTGGCAGGCCGTACGGCGCACGAGTCGGCCTTCGATAGGAAACCACGGCACCTCTCCCCCGCCTTTTCGTGTGCTCGACGTGTGTCGGCGCGGTTGTGGGGGTGGTGTTGTTCCGTAATTCGCTACCGAGGACCGCGGCGTGTGTGCCGGCACGGCCTTCTGTTCTTTCTTTCAGGTGGGGCGGCATCTTCTACCGATTTCTCGCTGTGAATCTAGCGCTGGATTCTAGCCTTGGAATCTAGTGCTGGATTCTAGCGAGCGGAAGATGCGCCCCTCAACGCGGCAGTACGGACGCGCTGGCGCTACCCGCCTCCGTGTTGGAGGGTTGGTAGTGCTGACAGCACGTCCGCACACACCGCCTAAAGGCGATTAATCACCACAAAAGCGTCAAGACGCTCCTGTTTTATCGGCGCAGACCCAGGCGCTCGATCAGCGAACGGTAACGCTCGATGTCGACGCTCTTCAGGTAGCCGAGCATGTTGCGGCGACGACCAACGAGGATCATCAGGCCACGACGGGAGTGGTGATCGTGCTTGTGGAACTTCAGGTGCTCGGTCAGGTCGGCGATACGACGAGACAGAACTGCAATCTGAACCTCGGGCGAACCGGTGTCGCCCTCGTGGGTTGCGTATTCCTTGATGATTGCCTGCTTGACAGCGGGATCCAGTGCCACTTTTAACTCCTAGAGTTAGTACCGCATACGTCCCGTACGGACGGTTGCCGCCGGGTGGTGGGCTTACGCCCTGTAATACACGTCGTCTACTGCGGACTGCAGACGCGTTCTTCCCATTCTACGCTACCGGGGCGCTTTCGTGGAAGGGTGAGCAGAAGCCCGGCAACAGGTAGCTCATCACACTACCGGTCGCCGGGCTTCACAGCCGGGTTCTCGCACCGGGTTCTCACGCCGGGCTCTACGTTTATTCAGTGTTTACGCTTCAGCGCGAGCGCGCACCACCACGAGGCGGTAGTAGCCCAGCAGGAACAGGCACCAGATTGCGCCCATCACCAGCGCCAGCTGGGTGTCAGCAAAGCAGCCGAAGAGCACCACGATAAAGATCATGAACGCCAACGCCAGGTAGCTCAGCCACAGGGGCTGGCGTACCGGCTGCGCCTCGGTATCGGCGCCGCTGCGCTTGAACGCGATGTGCGCCAGCAGAATCATGACCCACACGAATACGGTCGCGAAGGTCGCCAGGGAGGCGACCACCTCGAACGCGTTCTCGAAGAGCACGTTCACGATCACACCGACCGCCATGACCAGCACCATGATGAGGGTGGTCATCCAGGGCGCACCGTTCTTCGTAACCTTCGCAAAGGACGCGGGGGCGAGGTTCTGCTTGGCCAGACCGTACATCATGCGGCCGGCACCGTACACGTCCGCGTTCAGCGCAGAGATGGCGGCAGTAATGATGACCACGTTCAGAATCGAAGCAGCAGCCGGAATGCCCAGACCCTCAAAAATCTGCACGAACGGCGAGTTCGCCTTCGTCACCGAGTACCAGGGGTACAGGGACATGATGACCGACAGGGTCAGAATGTAGAAGATGAGGATGCGGAACGGCACCGTGCGAATCGCCTTGGGAATCGAGGTGCGCGGGTCCTTCGCCTCACCAGCGGCAATACCGATGTTCTCGATACCGCCGAACGCAAACATCACCACGGTAAAGCAGGCGAGGAAGCCGGTAAATCCGTTCGCGAAGAAGCCGCCTTCAAGAGCCCAGAGGTTCGTGACGGAGGGGGCGACCGAATCGTGCGCCTGCACACCCACGAAGAGCAGGGCGATACCGCCAACAATCATGGCGACAATGGCGCTGACCTTCACGAGGGTAAACCAGAACTCGGTTTCGCCGAATGCCTTGACCTTCGCCAGGTTAATGGCGAGCAGAATCAGCAGGACCGAGACAATCCAAATCCAGGAGGGGCTGTTCGGAAACCAGAACTTCATGTACACGGCAAAGGCGGTGACGTCCGCAATGGCGACCAGCGCCATCTCCAGGGCGTAGGTCCAGCCGGTCACAAAACCAGCCCAGCGTCCGAGGTAGCGGGTGGCGTATTCGGAGAACGCTCCGGAGACCGGGTGCGCCAGGGCGAGTTCGCCCATTGCGCGCATCACCATGAACACTGCCGCGCCGCCAATAACGTAGGCAAGCAGCACGGAGGGGCCGGCCAGCTGAATGGCGGATGCCGAGCCGTAGAACAGGCCAGTGCCGATGGCGGAGCCGAGGGCGATGAACATGATGTGGCGCAGGGAGAGTCCACGCGCTAGCTGCGGGCTCTCGGAAGCTACTGCTCCCTGCTGTACCGGGGATGAGTCCGGAGCGGTATTCATCTTCTTCTTTTCCTTTACCTCGTGGGGTGTACCCGCCGGTGGCGGGGAAACTTATCGGGAGGTGCCGCAGCTCAGCAGGTGGCTGAGAGCGGTACCGGTTGATGCACTCCCCATCGAGTGATGGGGCGTTGCGCGGAAGATGTTGCCTTCGCGCGTCGCCCCATCGCATCCCCACCCAACCGGTACGGTGGGTGGGAATACAAAAGACGGCGGGAAGGCAACGTTGCCTTTCCGCCGTCTTTTCGTCAAAGACTACTTCTGTCGCTTACGTCCAATGACGATAGAGCACAGAGCGGTTGCAGCAGTCACAGTGTAGACTGCAGGCCACGCGCCAAGCTTCTTGGCGAGCGGATGAGCGGCGCCGAACGCGCCGAGGTAGACAGCGGTGAGGAAGGTGGCACGGCCTGCGCCAGCCTTACGCTTCCAATTCTTGTAAGCCACGGCACCGCACAGTGCCAGGATAGCGCCACCGAGCGGGCGGATGCCGGTGCTAGATGCAACCTTGTAGCCACCGAGCAGACCGGTGACGGAGGCGAGAGTCGGGCAGAACTTCACGACGTACTCCTCTGTGAGATCGGACAGTTTCCTCATTCATAGTACTCCACGACACACAGAATGTATATTCACCACGGTTAATATTTCTGCGTTTCTTACGGACCAGATACGTCAAAGAGCCTGATCAGAAAAAGACTGGGGTACAAAAACCAGTACAAAAAGACCGGCATAAAAGGACCGGGGCGCAAACCCGTCAGGTTCACGCCCCGGCACTTGCCGCATGCGAGCTCACTTCGTGCCGCATGCCCTAAATCTTTAGAGCGCCAGATCCAGCGCCTCCAGCTGTGCTTCGGTCCACAGCTCAGCAGCCAGCTGCAGCGCGTAACGAGCCGAACGAGGAGCCACCACATCCACGGAGAGGTGGAAATCCTGGTCAGCCTCCGGGCCGCACAAATCAGACACGCAACGCACTCCGATAAACGGAATCTCGTAGTTGTGGCAGACCTGCGCAATCGCGGTGGTCTCCATGTCGGTGCTGATGGCGCCCTCGAACGCCTCGCGGGTGTCCTTCACGTTGTGGGCGGTTACGAAGGAGTTACCCGCCAGCATCTGGCCGCGGCGCACCTCCCACGGGCTCTCAGCCTGCTCACGCACCGGCTCCAGTGCGGCGAGCGCATGCTCCAGGGCATCCTGCCACTCGTCCGCCTGGCCGTCGTAGCTTTCGGGCATGCCCGGAACCTGACCGCGCGCGTAACCGAACGCGGTCGCGTCGGCGTCAGTGTAAGTGTAGTTCTCGCCAATCAGCACGTCGCCCACGTTAATGCCGCGAGCCAAACCACCGGCGGTACCTGCGCTAATGACGCCCAGGCAGTTCGAGGAGTAGCTGATCGCCTCGGTGACGGCGCTCGCCGCGTTCACCAGACCAATCTTGGAGCGAACCAGCAGCAGCGGAACCTGGTCCTCGCCCACCTGCAGGTAACGCGGGTGGAATACTGCGACGCCCTCGGTGAAGGACGGCTGCAGCTCCTCGGTGACCTTCAGGAAGGGTGCAAGCTCCTCATCCATAGCCACCTGAATGATGATGGCGTTGGACATCCCGTCCATCAGCTCAAACATGCTGTTAAACGCCTCAGCCGGGTCGAAAGCGTTCGGGTCAAAGTCCACCGGGTTGAAGGCGGATGCGAAAGCGTCAGGAATCTGTGCGCTCATTACGCCATCACCTGCGCCCACTCATCGCGTGCCGCGAGGAACTCGCGAGCCGCAGCCTGTGCGCCTTCGAGGGTGTGGTTGGCACCCCAACCGCACTGCACCTCGTTCGCTGCCGGAACCTCGGTCGCGTTGAGGATATCGTTGAGAGTTGCTTCCAGGATGGGGAAGAACTCCTCGGGCTCCAGGCCCAGGGTCAGCGCGTAGAAACCGGTCTGGCAGCCCATCGGGGAGAAGTCGATCAGACGGTCGGTGTGGTTGCGCATGTGCTCGGCGCTCAGGTGCTCGATGGAGTGCACGGTCGGCATTTCCAGGTGCGCGGTGTTCGGCTGGGTGAAGCGGATATCGTACTTGATGAGGGTGTCGCCACCGGGCAGGACCTTGCGATCTGCGATACGCACGTAGGGTGCTGCTACGGCGCGGTGGTCGAGGTTGAAGGATTCGACGTTCATTTTTTCCATGACTCTATCTTCTCTTAAAACGGGGACGACTAAAACAGGGGTGCCTCACGGGAGGCGCAGGACATCAAGGCGTGCGGCGCGGGTTGTTTCTTCGGAGGCGCAGGCGGTCAGGCGCGAAGAAGGTGCCCGCTTTTGCCCGTCCGGTCGGGCACGCAAAAGCCCCGGCGGCAGATCCGAAAATCTTACCGCCGGGGCTTCAAAGCCGTTAAAGGCAAAAGCTATAAGCGCAGGATGCTGCTCTTAGAAGTGGGGATGCTTCACTTCCGCCTGCACCGGGCACTCCGGCGGGCAGTAGTTCTTCGCGTCCTCAGCCAGCACCTCGCGGGTCTGCACCACATCATCGTTAATCTGCTCAATCAGCGCCTCAACACCGGTGTACGCCACCATGGGGCGCAGACGCTTCACGAACTCAATCAGCACACGCTGACCGTACAGGTTGAAATCCTCCACGCGCTCTTCCGGGCGGTCAATCACGTGCGCCTCAACCTGGCGGTGCTCAATACCGTCAAAGGTCGGGTTCGTACCCACCGAAATAGCGGCGGGGTGACGGTTACCGGACTCGTCCACAAGCCAGCCGGCGTACACACCGTCGGCGGGAATCAGGCCCCGCGCCTCAAGCTCAAGGTTCGCGGTCGGGAAGCCCAACTCGCGGCCGCGCGCCAGACCGTGCACAACCTCACCAGCCATCATGTGGTGGCGGCCCAGCAGCTCGGTTGCCGCGGGCATATCACCCTCCAGCAGCAGCCGGCGGATGCGGGTCGAGGAGCAGCGGGTGTTCTCATCCACCATCAGATCCTCAACAACAACCACCTCAAAGCCGTACTTCGCCCCCAGCTCACGCATGGTGTTCAGGTCGCCGGAGTTGTTCTTACCAAAGCGCACGTCGTCACCGATGACCACGAAACGCGCGTTCAGCGCATCCACAAAGGTGGACTTCACGAACTCCTCGGGGGTCTGCGCAGCGAACTCCAGGTTGTAGTTCAGCAACAGGTAGTCGTTCAGACCCAGCAGGCACATGAAGTAGCGTCGCGAGCCCTGACCCATAATGTCGTGGTGGGCCGCCTCGGGACGGTGCACCTGCATCGGGTGCGGGTCAAAAGAGACCGCGATAGAGCTCAAACCGTGCTCTTCAGCAAGGGAGACCACGCGCGAAATCACGCGGGCATGTCCACGGTGCACGCCGTCAAAATTACCGATGGTCACGACCGAGGGGCCGTAGCCGGCGGGGACCTCGCTCAAAGCGGTGTAGAGGGTCACGGGCTCTCCTGAAAAAGATAAATGTACCTAACCATCCTAGACCACAGGCGGCAGGATGCAGAATTCAAAACGGGAATCAACAGGGAATGGAACGGCGCCCCTCGCAGGCGCTGCCCTCTCCCCTACCTTTGCGGATGCGGCGGGGTATCTGACACGCAACTATGCAGCCTCCGCACCTGGAAAATCCATGCGCAGCACCCGCCCAGAAAAAAGCCCGGGCAGGCACCCCACCGTGCGGCAGGAACCTTCCCGGGCGTTACGACTACTTACGAGCCTGGTTACGAGAAGCCTTCAGCATCTCCTCGCGGATCTTATTGGACTTGTTAATCCAGCTGTACCACACCAGCAGGCACGGAGGAATCACAAGCTCAGTCACCATCAGCACGATCAGCGACCAGTGCGGGGTGCCGAAGAACGCCCACGACAGGATACGACCCACGCCGCCCAGGAAAACCACCAGGCAGGAGAACGCGAGCATGTTCACCCACTTGAACTTCACGGCAATGAACACGAAGGACAGGCCCACACCCACATAGGTTGCCGCGAAGAACACGTAGTTCGACTGCACCGAGGGGTTCGCAAAATCCTGAGGCGCATCCGGAATGACGCGGATACCGCCTAGAACCTGCCACACACCGTACGCAATCATGAACAGACCGTACAGCGCCACCGCCGCGCGGAACGCCGCACGGTTCTGAGGCTTAGCCGCCTCCTCAAGGCTCTTGGGGCGGGCAAACGCCTCGCGGGTTGCCTTCTTCTCAGCCTTCTTATCGGCCTTCTGCGACGCCTTATCGCCGGATGCCGGTGCGGCTACGCGAACACCCTCGGGTGCCTTCGCCGCAGAAATGGGCTCAGCACTCTTAGCACCGGCAGCCTTCGAAGCACCGCTCTGAGCAGCAGCCCCGGTTACGGTAGCTTCAGCCTGTGCAGACTCCACGCGCGGTACCGGCGCGGTACGAGGCTCACTCGCCTTCTTAGCGGAGCTCTGGTTCTCGCTCATCTTCTCTCCTTCAGCAGGGCCGGGCGGCACCCGCACGAGTAGTCATGTGTGTTCAGGGGTTGTTTACGTTAGCGTGTTGAATGAATAGGGCGCACATTCAATAGGCACTGGATCAATCAGGATTGAAGGATTCAGGTTTAGGGCAAATCAGCTTTGGGTAGGCGCAAACACCGAACCCTCTTCGCCCATCATAAGCCCTCAACGCCTAGTTGAAGGAACGATTCGCCTCAAAAACCAGCACCGGGGCGGCCTGCACCTTCCCGCGCTGCTTCTTATTCTCCAACAGGGCAACCAGGGTACCGTCCGGAGCGAAGCCCGCCACAATACCCTCAACGCTGGCATGCTGCACCGCGCCGGACTCATCCGCGCTCGCGTGCACGGAACGCTTCACCACGGAACCGTCACCGCTGGGGCTAATACGACGACCGTAGGAAATATCGCTCGCCTCCGCGGCAGAGAGCTCACGCGCACCAAAGATGCGGCGTGCCGCCTCCTCCAGGGGAAGCAGCGGCAAATCTTCCAGCGGTGCCTCCGACTCCTCACGGCGCTGCTTCAACTGTGCCAAATCGGCGGCATCCTCAAGCACCACGGCACCCACACGGGTACGGCGAAGAGCCGTCAGGTGGCCACCGGTGCCCAGAATCTTGCCCAAATCACGCGCCAGGGCACGAATATAGGTGCCCGAAGAGCACGAAACCGTCACCTTGCAGTCAATCACGGGAACCGAGGTTGCCGCGTGTTCGCCCTCATTCTCGGGGTCCTCAATCACGTACTCGGCAAAACCAGGGTTGATGGAATGTACCGTGAACTCGCTAATCGTCACCGGACGCGCCGCCAACTCAACCTGCTCACCGCTACGCACACGCACATACGAACGAACACCGTTGATCTTAATAGCGGACACCGCAGAAGGAACCTGCAGAATATCGCCGCTCAGCTGCGCCACAGCCTCCAGGATGCGCGCACGCATCTGCTCAGCGTCCAGACCGGTCAGCGCCTCGACGGCATCAGGATGCGCGGCGGTGTGCTCGCCCTCGGCATCCTCAGTCAGCGTCTCAATGCCCAGGCGAATCGTCGCATCATAGGTTTTATCCTGACCGACCAGGTAGGTCAGCAGCTTCGTCGCCTTATTGATGCCCAAAATCAGCACGCCGGTCGCGGCGGGATCCAGCGTACCGGCGTGACCAACCCGCCGGGTGCCAGCAATACGACGCATCTGAGAGACCGCGTCGTGGCTACTCATCCCGGCGGGCTTATCAATGACCATCAGGCCGGACGGGCCCTGAGGTTGATTCTTCGCCACTTAGGCGTCCTCACCCTCGGCAGGCTCATCCTTCTTGTAGGGGTCAGCCTCACCAGCGTACTCGGCACCCTCAGCTGCAGCAGCCAGGGCGGCGTCGCGCTCGCGAGTCTCACGCAGAAGCGCCTCAATGTGGAAGGCGTTCTCGGGAACCTCGTCAGCGACGAAAGTCAGGGTGGGGGTCAGGCGGGCAGTAATGTTCTTACCCACCTCGGCGCGCAGAATACCCTTAGCGGATTCCAGCGCCTTCTTGGTGTTTGCGGCGTCCTCTTCGGAGCCGAACACGGTGTAGTACAGGGTTGCGTGCTGCAGGTCGTTGGTCACGCGGGCATCGGTAATGGTCACAAAACCGAGGCGGGGATCCTTAACACGACGCTCCAGCGCCTTCGCCACAATTACCTTGATGCGGTCGGCAAGTCGTGCCGCGCGGGCTGCATCAGCCATGTGTTTCTCCTTGAAATATCGTGGTGAAATATCGTGGCGCCTTCCGCGAACACTCGAGGTGCTGCGGAGGCGTTCCAGGTAATGCGGAAGCGCCCGCCCCGCCAGCACCCGCCCCGCAGGCTCCAGTTTTAGAAGCCTGCGGGTGCGGGAACACTAGCGGGTGACGGGCGCATCAGCGTGTGAGTCTTAGACACGCGGCTTTTCGCGCATCTCCCAAGTCTCGATAATGTCGCCTTCCTTGATGTCGTTGAAGGAGCCGAGGCCAATACCACACTCGAAACCTTCGCGAACCTCGGTAGCGTCGTCCTTGAAACGACGCAGCGACTCGATGGTGAGGTTGTCTGCCACCACGGAACCGTCGCGCACCAGGCGTGCCTTGGCGTTGCGCTTGATGATGCCGTTCTTGACGATCGAACCTGCGATGTTGCCCCACTTGGAGGAGCGGAAGACCTCGCGGATCTCTGCGGAGCCGAGCTCCACTTCCTCGTACTCGGGCTTGAGCATACCCTTGACGGCCTGCTCAATTTCCTCAATCGCACGGTAGATGACCGAGTAGAACTTCATCTCGACGCCTTCGCGGTCGGCAAGTTCTGCAACGCGCTCTGCCGGGCGGACGTTGAAGCCGATGATCACCGCGTTGTCCACGGTAGCCAGGTTCACGTCGTTCTGGGTAATAGCACCCACACCGCGGTGGATGACGCGCAGCTGAACCTCGTCGCCACCGGCGTCGATCTTCATCAGGGACTCTTCCAGTGCTTCAACAGCACCGGAGACGTCACCCTTAATGATCAGGTTCAGGGTGTCCATCTTGCCCTCAGCCACAGCGGCGTCGAAGGACTCGAGGGTCACGCGCTTACGACGCTTAGCCAGCTGAGCGTTACGATCAGCAGCCTCACGCTTCTCAGCGATCTGACGAGCGGTACGCTCTTCCTCGGTGGAGAGGAAGGTATCGCCTGCACGAGGAACGGTGGACAGACCCAGCACCTGAACGGGGCGGGACGGGCCAGCTTCCTTCACAGCCTGACCGTTCTCATCGAACATTGCACGAACACGACCGTGAGCAACACCGGCAACGATAGCGTCACCGACGCGCAGGGTACCGGACTGAACCAGGACGGTGGAAACCGCACCGCGGCCCTTGTCCAGGTTTGCTTCAATAGCAACGCCGCGTGCTTCCTTGTTCGGGTTAGCGGTCAGTTCGAGCACGTCAGCGGTCAGGGTGACAGCCTCAAGCAACTCGTCGATGTTGGTGCCGTTGCGAGCGGAGACGTCCACAAACATGGTGTCGCCACCGTACTCTTCGGGGATCAGACCGTACTCGGTGAGCTGGCCACGGATCTTCTCCGGGGACGCGCCTTCCTTATCGATCTTGTTCACAGCAACCACAATCGGCACGTTAGCTGCCTGTGCGTGGTTCAGCGCCTCAACGGTCTGGGGCATAACGCCGTCATCCGCTGCGACCACGAGGATTGCCACGTCGGTGACCTTCGCACCACGGGCACGCATAGCGGTGAACGCCTCGTGACCGGGGGTATCGATGAAGGTAATCGCGCGGTCTTCACCCTCAACGGTGGTGTGGACCTGGTATGCACCAATGTGCTGGGTAATGCCGCCGGCCTCACCCTCAATAACGTTGGTGTTACGGATAGCGTCCAGCAGGCGGGTCTTACCGTGGTCAACGTGACCCATGACGGTAACGACCGGGGGACGAACCTCCAGAACGTCATCGCCCTCAGCTTCTGCTTCGGCTTCGAGGTCGATGTCGAAGGACTCGAGCAGCTCGCGCTCCTCATCCTCCGGGGAAACAATCTTGATGACGTAACCCAGTTCGGCACCCAGTAGCTCGAAGGTCTCCTCGTCCAGGGACTGAGTCTGGGTAGCCATCTCACCCAGGTGGAAAAGAACCGTAATCAGCGATGCCGGGTTTGCGCCAATCTTCTCAGCGAAGTCCATGATGGACGCGCCGCGGCGCAGACGAATCTCGGTCGAGCCGTCGCCGCGAGGAACAACCACGCCACCGGGTGCCGGTACGTTCAGCTGCTCCTGCTCATGGCGGCGAGCTGCCTTGGACTTGCGGCCCTTACGCTTGGAACCGCCGCGACCGAATGCACCCTGTGCGTTGCCGCGACCGCCGGGGCCGGGACGACCCGGGCCGCGGTTGAAGCCGCCGCCGGAACCGCCGCCGCGACGTGCGCCGCCGCCACCGTTACCGCCGCCGTTGTTGGAACCGGACGCGCCGCCACCAACGTTGGAAACCTTGGGCATCATCGAGGGGTTCGGGCGTGCGCCGCCGCCACCAGCCGGACGGGGTGCACCGGGACGTGCGCCAGCTGCCGGACGGGGGCCACCGTTACCACCGGGACGTGCGCCACCTGCGGGGCGGGGACCGCCGTTACCGCCGGGGCGTGCGCCACCGTTGCCACCGGGACGACCGTTACGTGCCGGACGGGGACCGCCGGAACGCTGGGAGTCGCCGCCGCCACGCTTCATACCTTGCTGGGATGCGAAGGGGTTGTTACCGGGGCGAGGACCGGGCTTGGGGCCGGGCTTCGGAGCGGCAGGCTTGGGTGCTGCCGGCTTCGGTGCAGCCTCGGGGCGTGCCATACCCTGCTGGGATGCGAAGGGGTTGTTACCCGGGCGGGGGCCGCCGGGCTTAGGTGCTGCTGCCGGCTTTGCGGCGGGCTTAGCTGCTGCAGGCTTGGGAGCTGCGCTCTCAGCTGCTGCGGGCTTAGCTGCAGGCTTGGGTGCCGGCTTAGCGGCAGGCTTTGCCGCTGCGGGCTTGGGGGCTGCCGCAGGCTTAGCGGCGGGCTTAGCCGCTGCGGGCTTGGGTGCCGGCTTAGCTGCCGACTCCGCTGCTGCCTTTGCGGGTGCTGCCTTTGCGGCAGGCTTAGCGGCTGCGGCGGGGAATTCCGCGCGCAGCTTCTTCAGAACCATGGGGTTCAGGGTGGAAGAGGAGCTCTTAACGAACTCGCCCATATCCTTGAGCTTGGCGATAACTTCCTTGGAAGGTACGCCTACTTCTTTAGCAAACTCGTGTACTCGAGGCTGAGCCAAATTTTCTCCATTCCCGGTCCGCACCGGGAATGGTGCGGACACTAATGTTTACGGGGTGCACGCCCGAAGGCGCGCCAATTCGTGAAATTGCCGGTGGGTGAGCACGAAAGGGTACTCATTTCGCGGCACTCATTAGATATCCATCAGTTTTCTGACTCGCTTTCAGATAAGAAGTCGTCAAACTCGTTGACTTACAGAGGGCATATACCCGAAAAGCGTCTATGAGGGGGTCGAGTCCGCAATCACGGCTCGAATCTGCTCACAGCACGCCTGCAACTGGGCTGCAGGGACCGCTTTTTTGAAGGCGCGCGCCAGACCGTTCTTTTTCTGCAGAGCGGCTACGCACTTTTCGCTCGGATGGATCCAAGCACCTCGTCCGGGCATAGTTCCCGCCACATCGGGCTGATAGGGCGGGGTGTCCGTCTGCTCGGTAGCAGACGTGACGGGTGTGCGGGCGATGCGCAGCAGGTTGCGCTGTTCATCGCGGGCACGGCATCCGATGCAGGTGCGGACCGGTCCGTCAAACGCTTCGGAGGTTGCGGTGAGGTCGTGATCGCTCATGGTCCTCTCCCCTCTCTAGCGTGTGTGAAACCGCGTTCGCGGTACATTCGTGATGCTCTATCCGGTGTGTGCGAGGGCACGTCAAAGCGCCCGGTTACGCACCGGTACATCTTAATAGTGTATCCCGTTTTTAAGAATCATGGGCAAAACTGTGACGCAGGCGCAAGAACACCGGGCACGTTACTGCCCGATATCTTGCGCCTGCATCAACGTGATATACCACGGGATACGCCCCTCACCGGGGCTAATGCTTATTCAGCGTCCTGTGCGGACTCTTCTGATGCTTCTTCAGTTGCTGCTTCTTCAGCCAGGCTACGAGCCACGCGAGCTGCAACCTCTTCCTCGGCACGAACCTGAGCATACTTGGACTCGGAGAGAATATCGATACGCCAGCCGGTCAGCTTCGCAGCCAGACGTGCGTTCTGACCCTCACGGCCAATCGCCAGGGACAGCTGGTCGTCCGGAACCACGGCACGAGCGGAGTACTCGCGCGGGTTCGCGATAATGACCTCGGTGACCTTCGCCGGGGACAGCGCCGCAGCGATGAAGGTTGCCGGATCGGTCGAGTAGTCGACAATGTCAATCTTCTCGTCGTTCAGCTCGGCAGCAACCGCACGCACGCGGGCACCCATATCGCCGATGCACGCACCCTTAGCGTTAATGGTCGGGTTCTTAGCGGACACCGCAATCTTGGAGCGGTGGCCAGCTTCACGTGCGATGGAGTTAATAGCAACCAGGCCCTCAGAGATTTCGGGAACCTCGTGCTCGAACAGGCGCAGAACCAGGTTCGGGTGCGAACGAGAAACCACAATCGAGGGGCCCTTGGGGCCGCGGCGAGCCTCAACCAGGTAGGCGCGCAGGCGGGAGCCGTGCGGGTACTTCTCGCCCGGAACCTGTTCGTTGCTGGGCAGAACAGCCTCAACGGTGCCCAGGTCAACCTGAACCATGCGCGGGTTGTTGCCCTGCTGGATTACGCCGGACACCAGGGTGCCCTCACGGTCCTTGAACTCGCCCAGAACGGATGCGTCCTCAGCGTCACGCAGACGCTGCGAGAGCACCTGACGGACGGTTGCGGCAGCGATACGGCCAAAGTTGTTCGGGGTATCGTCGAACTCGTCAATCTTCTGGTTGTCCTCATCAAGCTCAGGAGCCAGAATGACGAACTCGCCGGTGGTGCGGTCGATGACGGCACGAGAGCCCTTAATGGCGCCGGGCTGCTTCATGTACGCAAGCAGCAGGGCGTTCTCAACCAGGGTGAAGAGCTCCTCCATGACGAGAGAGCGCTGCTTCGCCAATGCGCGCAGTGCGCCCAGGTCAATAGTTTTAATATCCTCCACGCTTTTCAGCCTTTCCCACTTAGCACGGCGCCGGGACGCTCAATGCGCCCCGGCTCCCGAACGGTATATACCTGACACGGAACACCCCGTGCCTGAAGCTTTAATAACTCTATTCTACCGGCTCAGCGGGCGAATTGAAGTCAATCTCGACGTGAGCAGAAGCAATATTTTCCCACGGGAGCAAGCTCGGCTCGTGGTACGACTCCTTCTGACCCTTCTTCGTGTTCTTCTTACGAGCCAGCACCGGACCCTCATCCTGCACCTCGTGCAGACGCGCCAGGTACTCGGTGCCATCGGGTGCGGTGACCGCGATCAGGCGGGTACGGGCACGCTCCCAGTGGCGGCGCTCGGTCAGGGCGCGGGTAGCACCCGGCGAGGACACCTCCAGCTCGTAGGGGAAGAACTCGTCGTTCTCATCCGCACGGTCCAGGGCGCTCGAAATCGCACCGGAAATCTCCGCGAGGGAATCCAGCGACAGCGAATCGGTACGCTCAGCGGTGTAGTCCACCGTAATCTTCACGGTGCGGTTCGCCGCCGGTCCCGAAATCTTCAGGCCCTCCAGCACCAGCGAGAACTCGAAGATAACCGGGGCAATCGCCTCGGCAACCTCTTCCTCACGGATCGCGCGGGTACCCACGCGCACCGGTGCCTCCACCACGGGCTCGCTCTCAACGCGAGTGCGGGGAGCGTTCACACCATTCGCCACGCGGGATGCGGCACGGCGAGCGCGCGCATTCGGGGCGCTCTTCTTAGAGCCAGAACGCTTCGGCTTATATGCCATAGTTCTCTTCTTTCATTCTTCCGCCGCTATCCTGCCTCACCTCTTAGGAGGCGAGGCAGGTGGCGACGGTTTTACGTTTTTGCGGGCTAGTGGCGCACCTTAGGCGCCGCGCACCTCAGCGATGACCTCAGCCACCGCGTTCTCGACGGACACCTCGCGAGCCTCACCGCTGCGGCGGTCCTTCAGTTCCAGCACGCCGTCCTTGAAGCCGCGACCAATCACCAGGATGGTGGGCACGCCCAGCAGCTCAGCGTCGCCGAACTTCACGCCGGGGCTGGTCTTCGGGCGGTCGTCCAGCATGACCTGCAGGCCGGCGGATTCCAGGGAAGCGCTGAGCTCTTCAGCGTACTCGTGGGATGCTGCATCCTTACCGGTGATGACGATGTGCACGTCTGCCGGTGCCAGGTTACGCGGCCAGATCAGGCCCTTCTCGTCGTGGTTGCCCTCGGCGATAGCAGCCAGTGCGCGGGTCACACCCACGCCGTAGGAGCCCATGGTCACGGTCTGCAGCTTGCCGTTCTGATCCAGGACCTTCAGACCCAGTGCCTCAGCGTACTTGCGGCCCAGGGCGAAGATGTGGCCCATCTCGATACCGCGGGCTGCCACCAGTTCGCCGGAGCCGTCCGGTGCCGGGTCCCCTTCGCGCACCTCGCACGCCTCAATCACGCCGTCGGCGGTGAAGTCGCGGCCGAAGACCAGGTTCGCCACGTGCTTGCCCTCTTCGTTTGCGCCGGTCACCCAGCGGGTACCGCGCACCACGCGGGGGTCAACGAAGAAGGGAATGCCGGTTGCGGAAGCTACCGCATCCTCGTCCTCGGTGTGCGCACCGAACAGGGGCGCGTCCAGGCTCAGGCCGGGGCCAATGTAGCCCTTGACCAGCTGCGGGTATGCCTTCAGATCCTCTTCGCTGGCTGCCTCAACCTCAACCTCGCCGCCGATGCCCAGCAGGGCGCCGATGTTGACCTCAACGCGGCCCAGGTCCACGGCACGGTCGCCGGGAACGCCCACGGCGAAGACCTTACGCTCGCCGGAGGGGGTGATGACGGTGCCCAGGAAGCACTTGAGGGTCTGCGAAGCATCCAGGGTGCCGCCGGTAACCTCGGAGTGCAGCTCGTTCATGCGCTCCACCAGGGTCTCAATGGTGGCGGAGTCGGGGGTGTCCACGACGAGTGCCGCCGGGGTGTCCTCGGTGATTTCGATTTCCTCGGGAACCACGGTGGTGACGGCCTCAACGTTTGCCGCGTAGCCGCCCGCGGAACGCACGAAGGTGTCCTCACCAATGGGGGTCGGGTGCAGGAACTCTTCACTGCGGGAGCCACCCATCGCGCCGGACTGTGCGGTCACAATGACAATCTCCAGGCCCAGGCGCTCGAAAATGCGCTGGTAGGCGGCGCGGTGCGCCATGTACGCCTCGTTCAGGCCCTCATCGTCAATGTTGAAGGAGTACGAGTCCTTCATGACGAACTCGCGGCCGCGCAGCAGGCCCGCGCGGGGGCGCGCCTCATCGCGGTACTTGGTCTGAATCTGGTACAGGTAAACCGGCAAATCCTTGTAGGAGGAGTACAGGTCCTTGACCAGCAGGGTGAACATTTCCTCGTGGGTGGGTGCCAGCAGCATGTCTGCACCCTTGCGGTCCTTGAGGCGGAAGAGGTTATCGCCGTACTCGTCCCAGCGGTTGGTTGCCTCGTAGGGTTCGCGGGGCAGCAGTGCGGGGAAGTGAACTTCCTGCGCGCCGATGGCGTCCATCTCTTCACGGATGATGTTCTCGACCTTGCGCAGTACCTTCAGGCCCAGGGGCAGCCAGGTGTACACGCCGGGGGCTGCGCGGCGGATGTAACCGGCGCGGACCAGCAGCTTGTGGCTGGCGACCTCAGCGTCTACGGGGTCCTCGCGCAGAGTGCGCACGAAGAGGTTGGAAAGGCGAAGTACCACGATTCTCCTTGAAAGGTCGATAGGTTTAGGTGGGGTGCCCGAGGCTCATCGGGTGAGCCGTAAATAGGCACAGTCGTCTTTAATTTTATAGCGTTTTAGGGTTCGGCGTGTTTAGCGCTCAAAAATGATGGTCGAGAACTGCCCAATCTGCTCCCAACCGGTCCCCCGGTACATGGCAAGAGCACGGGCGTTGTAGTCGTTCACGTACAGGCTCAAATGCGGGTAGTAGCGCTGCAGAATCTGCGCGGCGGCGGCAAAGAACGGCTTAGCCAGACCGTAGCCGCGGTAGTCCGGATGCAGCCACACGCCCTGCACCTGCGCGGCGTCCAGGTTCACGATGCCCGCATCCGCCTTGAAGATAACCCGCCCGTTCACATCGGTGACAATGGCGCTGCGCTGACCGGCGATGAGCGTGCGCAGGCGCGCCGCGTAGCCGTCACCGTAGCGGGCAACCGGGTCGAAGCCGACCTCCTCGGTGAACATGGCGGCGGCGGCGGGCAGAAGCTCCCCCAGGTCCGCGGAGGTGGCGAGGCGCGCATACCCTGCAGGCTCGCCGGTAGAGTCGCCGCCAAGAAGGCTCTGCCCCGGTTTGAAGGGCTCGGGTTTGAGGGGCGCGGGCAGATGCGCCGGCAGCTCAGGAAGCTCCGCAGTGTAGAAGCGGGCGAGGTCGTTCTCCGGCGGCAGATACAGCAGCGGCTGGTTGGGGCGCTCCGACAGAACCCGTGCACGGTGATCGCAACCGTCACGCAGGCTCGGCTGCAGCATCTGCAGTAGCGGCACCGGGCTCTTACCGCCCCGATTCTGCTCGCACAGCTGTTGCATGCGCGTCCACAGGGGCATCACGAAGGCGCTCTCACCGAACATCGAATCCAGGCGAGAACCCACCTGCAGTAGCAGCTGAGCCAGCGCGTCACGATGCGCGAGCGCCGTATCGTCCAGAGTGGAGGTGTCCAGGGCGGGGGCATCCGGCGCTTCAGCGCCGTAAGAATCCGCAGCGTGTTCAGCATGTTCAACAGCGGCACCGCACAGCCGCACCGGCACCACATTCGAACCCAACAGCAGCACACAGCACAACTGCCCATCGCGCTCACACCCCACAAAACCCTGATAGTAGTGCAGCGGAATACGCGGGGCCCTCACCGGAAGAGGGCACGCCAAATAATGCTCAATGGGGTACAGGTTCGGGACCGGGTCACTGAACAGGACCTCCTCTAGCTCATCGCACCACCGAGCATCCAGAGCAAAAACGTGTTCCTTCACGCGATCAGGCATAGGGGAGGCATCCAACGACGAAACAGCAGCACACCGGGCACGATCAGCCTTACGGCGGCGAGAGAAAAGAGTGAACATAACCTGTTGAGTGATAGAGAATGAGCGACAGAATTGAGCGAAAATACGGGGACATATAACCCCGAAAAAGTAGCCGAATCATACGGCAACAACCGGCAGCAGCACGCACCGAGCCTGCAACCACCATAACCGGACATCACCGGAAAAACGCGGAGGCGCCCCCACCAGGGCGCCTCCGCGCACAAAAGCTAACTAGCTCACCGAAACAGCCGGGGAACCCTCGGGAACATACTCGCCCGAAGCCTCCATCTCAGCAGCAATACGGGTAGCCTCCTCAATCAGAGTCTCAACAATCTGATCCTCAGGCACAGTCTTAATGACCTCACCCTTCACGAAAATCTGGCCCTTACCGTTACCGGACGCCACACCCAGGTCAGCCTCACGAGCCTCACCCGGACCGTTCACCACGCAACCCATCACGGCAACACGCAACGGAACCTTCATGTGCTCCAGGCCCTTAGTCACGTTCTCAGCAAGCTCCCACACGTTCACCTGCGCACGACCACACGACGGGCACGAAACAATATCCAGCTTGCGGGGGCGAAGGTTCAGCGACTCCAGGATCTTGGTGCCCACCTTCACCTCCTCAACCGGAGGAGCAGACAGTGACACGCGAATAGTATCGCCAATACCCTGAGACAGCAGAGTACCGAACGCCACCGAGCTCTTAATAGTGCCCTGGAACGCCGGACCAGCCTCAGTCACACCCAGGTGCAGGGGCCAGTCACCGCGCTCAGCCAGCTGACGGTACGCCTCCACCATCACCACAGGGTCATTGTGCTTCACAGAAATCTTGAAATCACGGAAACCGTGCTCCTCAAAGAGCGACGCCTCCCACACAGCAGACTCAACCAGAGCCTCCGGAGTAGCCTTACCGTACTTCTCCAGCAGACGCTTATCCAGCGAACCAGCATTCACACCAATACGCAGAGAAACGCCGTGGTCCGAAGCCATCTGAGCGATTTCCTTCACCTGGTCGTCGAACTTACGGATATTACCCGGGTTCACACGCACAGCACCGCAACCAGCCTGAATAGCCGCATACACGTACTTCGGCTGGAAGTGAATATCAGCAATCACCGGAATACGGGACTGCTTCGCAATAATGGGCAGAGCCTCCGCATCCTTATCAGTCGGGCACGCCACACGCACAATATCGCAACCGGCAGCGGTCAACTCAGCAATCTGCTGCAGAGTCGCACCAATGTCGTGGGTCTTAGTGGTCGTCATCGACTGCACCGAAATCGGAGATTCAGAACCAACACCGACAGAACCCACCTTAAACTGACGGGTCTTACGACGCGGGGACAGAACCGCGGGAGCGGGCTTCGGCATACCAAGGCTGACCGACAAGGTTTTCCTCCATACATGGGTTGTGAAAGACGTACGACGCATCCTTCGTTCAACTTTTTATTGTGCCACTGACGCGAAAGAAACCACTAATACGGGTACCCTTACCGCGCGCAACAACACACTAAAACAGGGTGATGGGCTTAACAATATCCGCCACAATCAGAATGATAGACATCACAATAAACGCGCCCGCCACCGCATACGTCAACGGCAGCAACTTCACCGGATCAAACGGGCCCGGATCCTTACGCCCAGTCAAACGCGCAAAGAAGCGACGCACACCCTCCCAAAGCGCACCCAACACGTGGCCACCATCCAGCGGCAAAAGCGGAATCAAATTAAACGCAAAAAGCATCAAATTCATATTCGCCACCAGCGAGACCAACATCGCAGCCTTCGCCTTCACATCAATACGGTCAGTAGCCGTCACCTCACCGGCAATACGGCTCACACCAACCACAGACACCGGCGACTCAGCACTACGCTCGCCACCAGTCACCAAAGTCACCGTCAACTCCCACACACGCTGCGGCAACGACAGCATCGACGAACCCACACGCGAGAGCGTATCGCCCACCATCGCAGGCACCTCAGTAATAGAACCAGGCACCAACTCACTCGACGGGGAAACGCCCACGAAACCGCCGCGAGTCGTCGCAATCGAACCATCCGCAGCACGCGCATACTGGCCCTTACCATCCGAAACCGGGCGAATCATCTCAACCGGAGTCACCGACAAATCCAGACGCTGACCGTTACGCTCCACCGTCAACGTGCTCGGGTGAGAACCCGCCGCACGAATCGCCGAAGACACAGCCTCCCACGAACCCGTCGACGCACCATTCACGGCAACCACACGGTCACCCACCTGCACACCAGCAGCCTTCGCCGGCGACGGAGTGGACTTATCCGTACACTCGCCATAGCTAATCGAATCATGAGTGACATTCACGCTCGGCACGCACTCAGACACCGCCGACACCTTATTCGTCACCTGCGCCGTACCAAAACCACAAATCAGCACAGCAGTACACACCACACCAATCAGCAGGTTCATCGTCGGGCCACCCAACATAATCACCATACGCTTGAGCACCGGCAACTTATAGAACAGGCGGTCCTCATCACCGGGCTTCAGACGCTCAGCATCCGCTGCACGCGCCTCCTCAGCCAAGGACGCAAACGGGCTGGTACTGCCCGAATGGCCCTCCTCATGGTGCTCCTTCACCTCAGCAGGGCTCGGCGGGTACATGCCAATCATCGAAATGTAACCGCCCAACGGGATCGCCTTGAAACCGTACTCAGTCTCGCCGCGGCGGAAAGAAAACACGGTCTTACCGAAGCCAATCATGTACTGCGGGACGCGCACATTGAACAGCTTCGCGGGCACCAGATGCCCCACCTCGTGCAGGGCAATCGAGACGGCAATAGCGATTGCCATGAGGATAATGCCCACAGCGTACAGCAGGATGTCCACGCTTTTTCTCGTTTCGGTTCGGGGATACGAAGCTTCTAGGATACTCGCTTAGCCTGTGAAGGCGCCCTCCCCCGCTTTCTGGAGGGGCTGGCTTGAGTGGGGTTTGTCTGGGATAGATGAGTCTGAGATAGATGAGGAGGGACGGTGTTCGTCCTCGTTCCTACAGGGGCACCCGCCCTCGCTTCGCTTCGGGCACCCTGATG
>ERZ772912.66-NODE-66-length-50567-cov-7.209515_pt1 | contig 50567 bp, 48 predicted proteins | sample MGYA00512119_ERZ772912 | MGnify/ENA primary metagenome ERZ772912 (study PRJEB29015, sample SAMEA2738048) | human oral metagenome | biome: human oral; feature: human-associated habitat; material: saliva | place: China | collected 2230 ...
CGTTCAGTTGGAAGTGGAACTGGTCCAGCAACTGTCGCACCTGTGCGAGTTGCAGTTTCTACGATTTTTTCAGCCGCTGTATCAAGCGTACGGTGTTCGTAAGCTTTCAAACGGATACGAATTTTTTTGTTTGCCATTTTTTCTCCTCTTTCGTCTATTTAAGATAATAGGCTAGCTCCTCAAGAAAACCAACACGGATTGCGTGGCAGTGCAACCAGGCGTGTCGCAACCTCTTGTATCATAGCTAAGCGCTGTATTTACAGCACCATAATATAATAACAAAAGAACCCACTCATTGCAAGGGATTTTTTAAGTTTTTTTCTTTTTTCTTTATTTTCTTTTTGACTAAACAAAAAAAATCCACCTTCGATGGATTTTTTATCAACTTTCTTTAGTGTAGTCGTACCCCATGTGTTCATAGGCTTTAACCGTTGCAACACGTCCTGTTCGTGTTCGCATAATAAATCCTTTTTGAATTAGATAGGGTTCATACATATCTTCTACCGTTTCTCGCTCTTCAGCAATATTAACTGACAAGGTCCCTAGACCAACCGGTCCACCACCATACATCTCAATCATGGTTCGGAGAATTTTTTGGTCGACATAATCTAGTCCTTCATGGTCCACATCCAACATAGTCAACGCCTTGTCTGCAATCTTATCATCAATGATGCCATCACCCATAATTTGTGCATAGTCTCTCACACGCTTAAGTAGGCGGTTAGCAATACGTGGCGTTCCACGACTACGACGTGCTAACTCTAGGGCAGCCTCAGGTGTTATAGTCATATCAAAGATTTCTGAAGTGCGTTCTATAATTTCCTTCAAATCTGGTAACTCATAATATTCCATATGACCATTAATCCCAAAACGAGCCCTCAATGGATTTGACAACATACCTGCTCGTGTGGTTGCACCCACTAAAGTGAACGGTGGTAACTCTAGGTGAACACTACGACTTGTTTCACCTGCACCAATCATGATATCGATGTAGTAATCTTCCATAGCACTATAAAGTACTTCTTCCACTGCCATAGGCATTCGATGAATCTCATCAATAAATAAGATATCACCTGGCTCCAAGTCATTTAGTATGGCAACCAAATCTCCAGCCTTCTCAATTGCTGGCCCAGACGTCTGCTTTAAATTGACGCCCATCTCATTAGCTATCACAAAAGCCATGGTCGTTTTCCCTAAACCTGGAGGACCAAACAAAAGAGTATGATCCAATGCTTCATCACGAAGTTTAGCTGCCTCTATAAAAATCTTTAATTGGTCCTTAACCTTATCTTGACCAATATATTCCTTAAAGTACTGAGGACGAAGGGTACGCTCAACATACTCTTCATCTCCTAGTAAATCATTATCTAATATTCTTGCCATAGGCTTATTTTAGCACAAAACAAAAAATGCAGTCAAAATTTGTCCATAAAAAAGAAGACAAGACTTGCCTTCTCTTTTGATTATTTCTTACCACCCTTAACTGGTGCCTTATCAGCTTTCTCTATAGCTTCTTTAATTGTCTTAGTATAAAGTTTAGCACCACGGTTAATAGAGTCGCTATCAGATCCAAAGTGAACCCCATCTGTACCATTCCAGATAGAAATATTTTCTTTAGCCACTTGATACCAGTCAGCAACCGTCACAAAGTCGTATTTCTTAGCCATCTCTAACTCATACTTACGTAACTGAATCAAAGATTGGGCCTCATTACCAGATTTACTACCATTATATGGTGTCACAAAGATAATATGGTGACCCTTAGGTAAATTCTTGATGATTTTATTAATAACGCCTTTATAGTCGTCAATCTCATTAACACCACCAGCAATGACAACATCCTTAGCAAGAGCATTACTATCCGCGTAATCTTTAAGCAAATCATTGATTGTTGATAGGTTACGACTGACAACTGCATCTATAGCGACATTATCAATACTTGATTCCAGCTGATCTTTTGATCTAAGAGCTACGGAGTCCCCTAAAACTGTCACTCCCTTATTCACACCAAATGAAGTAGCCTGACTGTTTTCCACATTGGTACGCGTTAATTTCATCTTAGTCTGAGCTTGCGACAAACCATTAGCTTCTAAATCTTTCTCGAAGTTCCCTACAGCTGGCGCAAAGAGAGAAATAAGCACTGTAATTAAAGTAAGACCACTAAAAACATAAAGCACAATATGTCGGTACGGCGTCAAGTCTAAATCTACCCCAAAGAGACTGGCCTTTCTTCCTGCAATAAATGGCTCTATTATATAGTAGGAAAGTGTTGCAAAAACAATTGACAGAATCGTTGTCAGAATGACTGCAATAATATTATTGGTCAATTGACTAAAGATAATATATAGTGGCCAGTGAAAAAGATAGACACTATAGCTAATCTCTGCCAAATAACTAATAAGAGCAGGCTCTGATTTTCCAGGCAATTTCTCATGAAGGACACGGGCAGAGTAAATCATAACAGCCGTGAACAAACTAGCTAAAACAAAACCAAATAGATAGGTAATGCGTTCCTCAAAATGGAGAACTAAGCCCAATAATACGAGCAAGGCAAAACTTCCTATCATATAAAGTACCGTCTTTTTCAGAGTCCAAAGGCGTATATTTTTCTTGAACCTAGCGGTCGTTTCATACACACCTGAAAGTGTCGCAAAGAGCGAACCTAGGAAGAATGGATAAGCATGCGTAATTGATGAGAAATATAAGCGAGAAAAACTATCAACAAAGAAAGCACTAATAAACATTGATAGGAAGCTCACCATAAAGCAGGCAAGAGATACCATAAAGACTAGGCTTCTAAATTGATTTTGATGTTTGACACGCTTAGCTAGGAACCAAAGCAAGGCACCCCAAAGAATATAATAGTGAACCTCAATAGCCAGACTCCATGTATGGAGGTAAATATGCTGGTTAAACTGGTTCTCATAATTTCCCCCGGTCAAAATCTCATAATAGTTAGTTACAAAACCGATAACAGAGGTGATTTGACGTCCAATACCTGCAATAAAATCATTTCGAACCAAGAGTGCCAAAGGGGTGCAGATAAGAACCATCAACACAAGTGGTGGTACTATCCGGTAGAAGCGTCGTCGCATAAAACCAAGGTAATCAATGCGATGCGTCCTAGATACCTCATCAATCAAAAGTGCTGTAATCAAATACCCTGAGAAGGTAAAGAAGACATCAACACCGATGAAGCCCCCAGGAAGAATACTTGGGAAGAAATGATAGATCAGAACCAAAAGAAGTCCTGTCACACGAATATAAGAAAACCAGTTAATTCTCATCCTTTAAAAATCCCCTGTTTAAATTTTCCTTTGTAGGTAACCTTATTTTCAGTAGTCAATTTTCCTTGACCATCGGCTTGACCAGACTTGAACTCTCCTTGATAAATCCAACCCTCATGAGATTTGAAGGTTCCTTGACCATTAAAGGAACCATTTTTAAATTCTCCCGTATAGGTATCACCATTATCATAGGTCAAAGTTCCTTGACCATTCAAACGATGGTTCTGCATCTGACCTTTATAGGCAATCTTAGTCCCATCAATCTTGATAGAATGTTGCGTTTTTATAGTCACCAAAAACAAGGACAGGGCGCATAAAATAATAACCCCTACTGTAATACGCTCAAATTGATTTCGGTCAATATCAATATTTTTAAAATCAAAATCCTTTAGTTGTTTAAAATTCATTGTCTATCCTTAATCCACTGTAACCAGTCTCGACAACCTGCAGTTACCAATTTATATGTTTCTTCAAAGTCACCTGTATACCATGGGTCCGGAACTCCACCAGGTCTGAAAAGCTTGATTTTATCGTCATAACGCCCTGCGGATATCTGTAGAAGATCCTCAACATTTGACTCATCCATTCCCACAACTAGATCAAAGAACTCAAAATCAGCCTGACTAATCTGTTGTGAGCCCTTGGAAGAGTCAAAAGAAATAGCATATTTTCTTAAAATCTTTTGGGTTCCTTGATGAACTGAATTTCCATGCTCCCATGAAGATGTCGCGCGACTTTCGATATACAAAGACTTTTCTTGGTCCAGCTCTTTCATCACAAATTCTGCCATTGGGCTACGACAAATATTCCCCAGACAAACAAATACAATCTTATTCATTATTCACCTCTTGCCCAAAACTATTAAGAGATCTGCTCACTTATTTTCTTCGTCAAAATTATGAACACACTTTTAAATCATGAAAGTAGGTTCTCATTAATTTTCATTTAATCAATCCATATTATACCGAAAAACTAATCAAATAGAAAGGTTTCTTTCCTAATCATATCGAAAAATTAGTAACCTTTTTTAACAGTTGCAACATTCCTATTAATCTATATGTTTAAGGCGTGAGAAAAGAGAACCTAGTTTCCTAGATTCTCCTTTTGTTGGCTTTAGATATTTGACCAAACACTTTCAAGGATGTTTGTTTGTTCACGTCCTGGTCCTACAGAGAAAGTAGAGATACGTACACCTACCAATTCACCAACACGACGAACATAATTACGAGCATTTTCAGGAAGCTCGTCTAAACTACGGCAACCTGTGATGTCTTCTTCCCAACCTGGCAATTCTTCATAGATTGGTTTACAACGTTTCAGTTGTTCAAGACTAGCTGGGTAGTAATCAATACGCTCACCATCAAGGTCATAAGCTACACAAATTTTTACAGTGTCAAGACCTGAGAGAACATCGATACAGTTCAAGCTGAGGTTTGTGATACCTGATACACGACGACTATGGCGCATCACCACTGAGTCAAACCATCCTACACGACGTGGACGTCCAGTTGTTGTTCCATATTCATGACCAACTTCACGGATGCGTTCACCCACTTCATCAAATAACTCAGTTGGGAAAGGACCATCACCAACACGACTCGTATAGGCCTTACATACACCAACTACCTTATTAATTTTAGATGGACCAACACCAGAACCGATTGTAACACCACCCGCAACTGGGTTTGATGACGTTACAAATGGGTAAGTACCTTGGTCAATATCAAGCATAACCCCTTGAGCTCCTTCAAAGAGGACACGTTTACCTGCATCAAGAGCGTCATTCAAGATAACGGATGTATCTGTGACATATTGCTTAATTTGTTGTCCGTAAGCGTAGTATTCTTCAAAAATCTCATCGAATGATAATTCTTCAGCTTCATACATCTTACTGAAAAGACGGTTTTTCTCAGCTAAGTTCGTTTTCAAACGATCAGCAAAGATTTCTTTGTCCAAAAGGTCTGCAATACGGATACCTACACGCGCAGCCTTATCCATATAGGCAGGACCAATACCTTTGTTAGTTGTACCAATCTTATTGTCACCTTTGGCGGCTTCTTGCAGTTGATCAAGTTTAATATGGTACGGCAAAATAACGTGTGCGCGGTCAGAAATACGAAGGCTCTCTGTTGACACACCTTCTGCATGAAGATATTCCAACTCTTTGACAAGTGATTTAGGATTGACCACTACACCGTTCCCGATAACAGAGATTTTCTCTGGGAAGAAAATACCTGATGGAATCAAGTGCAATTTAAATTTCTTACCATTGATAACAATCGTGTGACCTGCATTGTCTCCACCTTGATAACGTGCGATCACTTCGGCATCCTGACTTAGGAAATCTGTAATTTTCCCTTTACCTTCATCACCCCACTGGGTACCCACAACAACTACTGATGTCATATTATTTTGATAACGGACAGCTTCACCTTTACGAGGCTGTCCCCACCTTTCTTGAAAAACTTCACGGTGGGAATTTCACCCACAAGTTTTGCGTTACAGTTTATTATAGCAGAAAAAAGTCTATTTGTTCAACGTTGAAAGCGCTTCTTACAAAATATTCTGACAGTTATAGCTAAGATTGCAACTAGTTATTTACTATATCTTTTTAACCTTGCTTCTTATGTATAACTATCAGCTATTTAACCTGCTTCATATAATCATTTAACTGCCTTTGATTCTTTAAAATAATTGTCTTGTCAGAATAATTTTTAACAACTGTATTATATTGCTCTACATATTTTTTAGAACGTCCGTCTAATAAAATCCATTTCACAAATGCAAAATCAAATTTTTCATTACAGCCTTCTGCCATGCTAGGACGTGTCTTTCCCCTATATGTTAAATAACGCCTAAACGCCCGATAGAGACAATTAACTCTGTTAAAGTTGAAATAGACAATACAGTCAGCTTCCCTCATACGTTCCTCATAAAGACAGGCCGAGTAATTCCCTTCAATAATCCAATCACTTTGTAGCATAAATGTTGATATATCGTCAGTCATTTCATCAACTGTTCGCTCTTGCCAATTTGATGTGAAATGAATTTTATCTAAATGAAGAACCTCACAATTGTAGTGTTGACCTAAAAAATTTGCCAAAGTCGACTTTCCAGAACCACTATAGCCAATGATTGCAATTTTCAACTCATGTCTCCTTTTTCAATTCTGTTTCTTGACTATTATCATAACACAAAGCATATATTTAGAAGAAATTATCATCGGGAACAACTCTCGTTTAGACAAACAAGCATGTAAAGTTCTGTTTAAAGTGAGTTCTTTCTTAGAAAAATAAAAAAGAGACTTATAAGCAAGTCTCTTTCCGATATTAAGATGCCCCCTACAGGGCTCGAACCTGTGACCCATGGATTAAGAGTCCACTGCTCTACCAACTGAGCTAAGGAGGCTGGATGCTGTATTGGTACCGATGATCCACGGTTTGTATTGAACCCGCGACGTAAAAAAGCAGGTGGGCGACTCGCTACTAACTTCAGTTGCTTCTGGGTGAGCCAGCCTGCACACTGTTAATAGACCTCTGTCTCCCGATAATACAAAAATTAGTCGGTCAACACTTATATGTGGATTCGTATACCACAGCAATTTCTATGTTTTTATAATACCACTTTTGAAAATTATTGCAAGAGGAAAAATCAATTTTTTTGCAATCGTTTTCGTTGATTTCTATCGTATTACCTAGATAACTTATCAATCCGTTCTTTATTAGCTCCAAGAGCTCTTTCATATTTCCCGGTTTCATTGGGTTGGAAATAATTCACACCTCTTAATTTATCTGGAAGGTATTGTTGCTTGACCCACTTTTCGGGATAAGCATGGGGATACTTGTAATCTTGTGCATTGCCCAGTTCCTTACTTCCAGCATAGTGCCCATCTCTCAAATGACGAGGAATCGGTAAATTTCCTGATTTTCTAAGGTCTGCCAAAGCAGCATCCATAGCCATATAAGCCGAATTCGACTTAGGAGATAAAGCTAAGTCAACAACTACATTGGCTATCAAAATACGCGCCTCTGGGAAACCTACTTTCTGTGCAGCTTCCAAAGCTGTAACCGTGTGAACTTGCGCATCAGGATTAGCTAAACCAATATCCTCGTATGCAATCACAGTCAAGCGCCGCGCTAGACTAGGGAGATCTCCTGCTTCAACCAAACGCGCTGCATAATGAAGACTGGCATTAACATCAGAGCCTCGAATAGATTTTTGCAAAGCAGAGAGCACATCATAGTGTCCATCACCGTCTTTATCCATGGTGATATAGCTACGTTGTAAACTATTTTCCACTGTACCTAAAGTAATATGGCGAAGCCCATCTTCTGAAGCTGGCGTCGACATGACAGCTAGATCTAACGAATTATAAGCCGAACGTAAATCACCATTAGTAGCTGTAGCAATAAAATCTAGAGCATCATCATCTAACTGGACATCAAAGTCAAAACCACGCTCCTTGTCCTCTAAAACACCTAGAATAGCTTCCTTAATATCCTCGTTAGAGAGTGGTTCCAACTCAAATATTTGTACACGACTACGGATGGCTGGTGTTACAGAAAAAAACGGATTCTCCGTTGTAGCCCCAATCATGATAATATTACCATTCTCTAAGAGTGGTAATAAAAAGTCTTGTTTAGCTTTATCTAAACGATGAATCTCATCTAGGAGCAGAACTAAGCCACCTGAAAATTTAGCCTCTTCCGCAATTTCCTGCAGGCGTTTCTTGCTATCAACTGTAGCATTAAAGGTTCTAAAAGCAAATTTTGTTGTTCCTGCAATAGCACTAGCTATTGAGGTCTTCCCGATTCCTGGTGGCCCGTAGAGAATCATTGACGATAGCATATTCGCTTCTACCATACGGCGAATAATTTTACCTTCACCAACCAGATGCTTCTGACCAATCACCTCTGAAATTGTACGTGGACGCATGCGTAGAGCAAGATTATCTGGCATCTTCTCTCCTTTTTTAACTGATTTTTTCTTATTATAATAAGCATATACTATTTTGTTACAAAAAGAAATCATAAATAGTTCTTGTCAAACCTAAATTCTTATGATAGAATGTTTTGGTATGTGGTGCTAGCACATCCGTAATAAATTCTACCTAGGAGGAAAACACGAAATGGCTAAAGTATGTTACTTTACAGGACGTAAAACTGTTTCTGGAAACAACCGTTCACACGCTATGAACAAAACTAAACGTGCCGTTAAACCTAACCTTCAAAAAGTTACTATCCTTGTTGATGGTAAACCTAAAAAAGTTTGGGCTTCAGCTCGTGCGCTTAAATCTGGTAAAGTTGAACGCGTTTAATCTTATTGGATATTAAGAGAGATGACTTTAGTCGTCTCTTTTTTTATTTATCGTCTTTCCCTTTTGGGTATACTTATGTTATAATAAAGAACTAACAGATAATTCTTATAGAAAGAAGGTGTCAGTATGGGATTTACAGATGAAACTGTTCGTTTCAACCTAGACGACGGTAGCAAAGATGAAATCAGTAATACTTTGACAAATGTTTACCGTTCGTTGGCTGAGAAAGGTTATAATCCTATCAACCAAATCGTCGGTTATGTTCTGAGCGGTGACCCTGCTTATGTTCCGCGTTATAATGACGCCCGTAACCAGATTCGTAAATACGAACGTGATGAAATCGTTGAAGAACTCGTTCGCTATTATCTTAAAGGAAATGGAATTGACCTCTAATGCGAGTAATGGGACTTGATGTTGGCTCAAAAACAGTAGGAGTTGCGATTAGTGACCCCCTCGGTTTTACAGCCCAAGGCGTTGAAATTATCAAAATTGACGAGGAGGCTGAAGAGTTTGGTTTCGACCGACTAGGCGAGCTTGTTAAAGAATATAAGGTAGAAAAATTTGTTGTTGGTCTTCCTAAAAACATGAATAACACTGAAGGACCACGTGTTGAGGCAAGCAAAGCCTATGGTGACAAAATCAAGGAAATCTTTGGAATTCCTGTAGATTACCAAGACGAGCGCTTGACAACTGTTCAAGCCGAGCGTATGTTAGTTGAACAAGCAGATGTCAGCCGTGGTAAACGTAAAAAAGTTATTGATAAATTAGCTGCCCAACTTATTCTACAAAACTACCTCGATCGAATGTTTTAAGAAAGTGTAATAGAGACCTAATAGTCAAGTGACAATCTAGTAAACTGACAAGCAAATATACTAGATTTTCCTCACTATTCAGCGCTCTCTTCAAAAAGGAGAACAATATGTCACACAATCACGACCACAACCATGATCATGAAGTCATCACTTTAGTAGACGAACAAGGAAATGAAACACTTTTTGAAATCTTGTTGACTATTGATGGACGCGAAGAATTTGGTAAAAACTATGTTCTTTTAGTACCAGCTGGTGCTGAAGAAGATGCTAATGGAGAAATCGAAATACAAGCATACTCATTCACTGAAAATGAAGACGGTACTGAAGGCGACCTTCAACCAATCCCTGAAGATTCAGATGCTGAATGGGATATGATCGAAGAAGTTTTCAATAGCTTTATCGACGAAAACTAAAAATATTCAATGCCATAGGCAAAGAAATGGCTTGTTAAAAAGAGATTGGGATATTGTATCTCAGTCTCTTTTTTAGATATTTTTTATTAAATGTAAGAAATTAGAGGAAAATTGACTAAATGGTATTATCTGATATACTTTAAATAAGATAATTAGGAGGCAAGACCCTTCTATTTATAACTTTCCAAATGTCAACAAAGGAGTTTAATTGTGAGTCCATACAACGAAGACAATACTGTAGATTCAAGTGGCTACCAAGGTTATCATCGAAGCCACCATCGATCTCATACACAAGATAGTCAATCCGAAAAGATTGAAGTGACAATTCAAGGACATACCGAAGAATCAGATTCTTCTCAAATAGAGAAAAAAACTAAGATCTCACTTCCATGGAAGCATAAAGGTCATATCCTGATTTTCAGTTTGATCTTAAGTATTTTTAGTATATCAGTCCCCTGCTTTACAGACTTTGCCAATAATATACAGTCTCAAAACCTTTATATTGCAAAAATGTTTGCCAATGGTAGCTTACCTTACTCTGACTTTTTTGCGACAGGTGGATTCTTTTATTACTTCCTGGTTTCTCTGGCTTTCCGTTTAGGATCAACGCTTTGGCTAATTCCTATACAATTCCTCGCCTACTATCTTTCTGGTAGTTACCTTTACAAGACTGTCATGCACATGACAAGTAAGAAGGAAATTGCCACTCTAATTAGTATTATTTTCTATGTCACTAATGGAACACTTGGTTTTGGTGGGCTTTACCCTATCCAATTTGCTATGCCTTTTGTCCTAGGTGCAATCTTCTTCTTAACTCGTTACTTTGCTGGTCATAGTCGTGACGAAGCCTTTATTCTTTACGGCTTTGCTGGAACTGCCGGGGCCCTCTTTGAAGCTCGAACTCTTATTTTCTGGATATTGTCGCTTGTGACAATCTTCGTTTACAACCTTGTCAACAAACACTTTGCTCGTGGTTTTTATCAAGTTCTTTGTATTGTTTTTGGTAATATTCTAGTATTGTATCTATGTCTTTACTTTATCCTTAATTTACAAATTACATCGGACTATATTAACCAAGTTTTGGTTTACAACTTTACACAACTCGCTGTAGAAAAAAATGACTTTCTACTTACATTAGCCTATCAAAGCTTTGCTGTTTTAGGCTCTGGGTTACTTATTGGTGCACTTACTACAAGCAACCACCTTCTTGGCGAGGCTAAAGATAAGAGCATCAAGTGGGTACTGCTCCTTAGTTTTATCTTTACAGTGGTTTACAGCTTGTTCTCTCAAAGCTTTGGACTTTACAGTATGCTCAATATCGTACCTTATGGTCTAGTATTAACAGCACTTTCTTTAGATGATGCTATTAAAAAGAGAGCAGAGCGAACTTCTCACCGACGTCGTAATGGTAACCAGATTCACACACTTAAAGTTTTTGGTATCTTCCTTAGTCGTAATTACTTCTTACCTATTGCAGTCTTTGCATTCGCTTTTGCGATGCCAATCATTATGTTCCTATTTAATTTAGGAAATAATACTGAACGTAGTACTGTCGCAAATTATATCACTAAAAATACCAAGAAAGATGAGACTATCTACGTTTACGATTCTTCAGCAAAAATTTATTTGGAAAGCAACCGTAAGGCGGCATCTCAATTTGTTCTTCCAGATCTCAATACAGCCAAATCAAGTCACCGAAAGGCTCTAACAGATACTATTATTCAAGATTCAGCACAATATATCGTTGTCTACCAAGATACTCAATTACCTTCTGATGTTAAATCTACACTTTCAAAAAACTATAAAAAAGCTCCTGTAAAAGGCGTTGAACGATATACCGTCTATGTCCTAAAATAGGCCCAAAAATCAATATATAGTGGTTGAAATAAAAATATACCACAATATATTGATTTTTTTTTGCCTAGTGCTATAATTAGTAGCGAGGTGATTTTTAGATGATTACATTAGAAAAAGAAAAGGTTACAGTCAACCCTGATATCAAAGTCATCAAACGTGATGGTCGTCTGGTTGTCTTTGATTCAAGTAAAATATATGAAGCTATTCTCAAAGCAAGTGAGGCTATCACACCTGTCACCCCCTTAATCGAGAGCAAATTAGAGGGTATTGCCAACCGTATTGTGGCTGAAATCAATGACCGCTTCACTCAAAATATCAAAATATATGAAATTCAAAGCATTGTAGAGCATGAGTTGCTAGAAGCAAACGAGTATGCTATCGCTCAAGAATATATTAACTATCGTACCAAGCGTGATTTTGAGCGATCTCAGGCCACTGACATTAATTTCACCATTAATAAACTTGTCAATAAAGACCAGGCTGTTGTTCACGAAAATGCTAATAAGGACAGCGACCTTTACAATACACAACGTGATTTAACCGCAGGAATTGTCGGAAAATCTATTGGACTTAAAATGCTTCCTTCACATGTGGCGAATGCTCATCAAAAGGGGGATATCCACTTCCACGATTTAGACTACAGTCCTTACACACCTATGACCAACTGTTGCTTGATTGACTTCAAGGGCATGTTGGCAAATGGTTTTAAGATTGGTAATGCTGAAGTTGAAAGTCCTAAGTCTATCCAAACTGCAACAGCACAAATCTCACAAATCATTGCAAATGTTGCCTCTAGTCAATATGGTGGCTGTACAGCTGACCGTATCGATGAATTTTTGGCTCCTTACGCAGAACTTAACTATAAGAAACATTTAGTAGATGCTGAGGAGTGGGTGGCTGAGGAAAAACGTGAAGATTATGCACGCGCCAAAACACGTAAAGATATTTACGACGCTATGCAATCCCTAGAATACGAAATTAATACGCTTTTCACTTCTAACGGTCAAACTCCTTTTACCTCTCTCGGTTTTGGTTTAGGAACAAATTGGTTTGAGCGCGAAATTCAAAAGGCTATTCTACGAGTTCGTATTTTAGGACTTGGCTCCGAACACCGTACAGCTATCTTCCCTAAACTCATTTTCACCCTAAAACGTGGACTCAACTTAGAGCCTAGCTCACCTAACTACGACATTAAGCAATTAGCTCTTGAGTGTGCAACAAAGCGTATGTATCCAGATGTCCTATCATATGATAAAATCATTGAATTAACAGGTTCCTTCAAGGCTCCTATGGGATGTCGTTCTTTCCTACAAGGTTGGAAGGATGAAAATGGCATTGAAGTTAATTCTGGACGAATGAATCTGGGTGTTGTAACCCTTAATCTTCCTCGTATTGCCCTAGAGTCTAAGGGAGAACAAGATAAATTTTGGGAAATTTTCGAAGAACGATTGGGAATTGCTAAAGATGCGCTCGTTTACCGAGTTGAACGTGTCAAAGAAGCGACACCTGCTAATGCCCCCATCCTTTATCAGTATGGTGCCTTTGGTCAACGTCTAGGTAAATTCGATAATGTAGATCAACTCTTCAAACATCGTCGTGCAACTGTATCACTTGGTTATATTGGGCTTTATGAAGTAGCATCCGTTTTTTATGGTAGTGACTGGGAGACTAATCCAGAAGCCAAAGCGTTCACGTTAGATATCGTTAAATCTATGAAAAATGCCTGTGAAGGTTGGTCTGACGAATATGATTATCATTTCTCTGTTTATTCAACACCATCAGAGAGTTTGACAGATCGTTTCTGTCGTTTGGATACTGAAAAGTTCGGTGTCGTGACTGATATCACAGATAAAGAGTATTACACTAACTCTTTCCACTACGATGTTCGTAAAAATCCAACACCATTTGAAAAATTGGAATTCGAAAAATCTTACCCAGAAGCTGGTGCAACTGGAGGATTCATCCATTATTGTGAATATCCAGTTCTCCAACAAAACCCTAAGGCACTCGAAGCTGTCTGGGACTTTGCATATGACCGTGTCGGTTATCTCGGAACGAATACTCCAATTGATAAATGCTACAAGTGTGACTTTGAAGGGGACTTCACCCCAACAGAACGTGGATTCATGTGTCCTAACTGTGGCAATACAGATCCTAAAACAGTTGATGTTGTCAAACGTACTTGTGGTTATTTAGGAAATCCACAAGCACGTCCTATGGTTAAAGGGCGCCACAAAGAAATCTCAGCTCGAGTCAAGCACATGAACGGTTCAACCATAAAATATGAAGGCAAGCACCTTTAATCAGACCTAGAACACATTATAATAAAATAGAAGCAGCTGGATGATACCTTCCAACTGCTTTGCTTATTTCATTTTTAGAAAGGAATACAATGGGAAAATATCAATTAGACTATAAAGGTATGCAACAAGTGGAGCGTTACCACGAAAAAAATGCAACCGTCAAAAATGACAAAAAAGCACGTGTCCAAGCCCTTTTGAAGAAAGCTGGAAAGAAGAAATAATATGATCTTACGTCGACCAGGTCAAGCAGATAAAAAAGCTATTTTAGAGATGATGGCTGAATTTGAAAGGGAGCAATCTGCTCATGATGGTGGATTTTGGAATCCCGACAATTTTGTTTATGAAGAGTGGCTGGAAGAAAATATTCAAGCGGAAGCGGGACTCAATATTCCTGAAAACTGGGTTCCTGCTATCCAGCTGGTTAGTTTTGACGTAGCAGGCCAGGCTCTTGGCTTTCTCAACCTTCGTCTCCGATTAAATGACTACTTACTAGAAAAAGGGGGCCATATTGGCTACTCTATCCGTCCATCCGAACGAGGAAAGGGTTATGCGAAAGAATCACTCCGTCAAGGCTTACAAGTAGCTAAAGACAAGAATATTCATCGTGCTCTGGTCACTTGTAGTATCAAGAATCCTGCTAGTCGAGCTGTTATATCAGCCAACGGTGGCCAGTTGGAGAACATTCGCCATGAAACTGAGCGCTATTGGATAGATTTGGAGTAGAATCATGACATGGAATACACCAAAACCACAGGAATGGAAGTCTGAAGAACTTAGCCAAGGACGTATTATTGACTACAAAGCTTTTAATTTCGTTGATGGTGAAGGCGTGCGTAACTCCCTTTACGTCTCTGGTTGCATGTTTCATTGCGAGGGATGCTATAACGCTGCCACCTGGTCCTTTAAGGCAGGAATTCCCTATACTAAAGAACTTGAAGAACAAATCATGAGGGATCTAGCTCAACCTTACGTACAAGGTCTCACGCTACTTGGTGGTGAACCCTTCCTAAACACAGGAATTCTCATTCCCCTAGTCAAACGCATTCGTGAGGAACTCCCGGAAAAAGATATCTGGTCTTGGACTGGTTATACTTGGGAGGAGTTGATGCTTGAAACTCCTGATAAACTAGAACTTCTTCAACTCGTTGACATTCTCGTTGACGGCCGCTTTGACATCACTAAAAAGAACCTTATGCTCCAGTTTCGAGGATCATCTAATCAACGTATTATTGATGTCAAAAAATCTCTTAATCAAGGAGAAGTTGTTATTTGGGACAAACTAAATGACGGTCAAACTAACTATGAGCAAGTCGATCGTAAAGATATGATATAAGAAAAAGTCTGAGTTTATGGCTCAGACTTTTTTATACGGTTTTAACAAAAACTAGCTCATTTTTAGCGGATAAATCCTCACGATAGTAAAACTCAGCAAAGGATAATTCTCGTAAGCCATCAATCGTTTGACAATTCTCCTCTATCACAGCTGTTAAAAAAGCTCCTCTCGCTTTTTTGGAAATCGTTGAATGAGTCTTAAGAACCCCATTACGCTCTTCCATAAAACTAACCGTGAATAGTTGCTTACGAAGAGTTGGACTAAAAACATCTTCAAATTCACTCGAAAGTAAAGAAACAACTGGATCTGTACCCTCCTCTAGAAATTGGTCATATTCAGAACGCCAGTAGTTTTTTAAAGACTGACCATTAACCTTAATCTTCGTATGAAAGTCATGACGATGTTCCTGAATCGGGTAAAAAGCGGGAATAATCCCATAAAAAGAAGATGTGATAAATACTTGTTGACCTAAGAAATTTTTTTCACATGTGGATAAGTCACTACGCTTAATGTGGCGATACATCAGACCATTAAAAAGCTCGACAGCCGGATAGTTCTTCGCTTCTCCTGACAAAATCGCAGCCCAGCGCTGCTTTTCTTTCTCAGCTTGCTCAGGCTTTATTTTATAAGTTGTGGACAATTCATCTGTGGATAATTTTGCCATTTCAGTTAGGATAGCCGCACTCTTTTCAGATAATTTTTGAGACGGAACTTCCTTACTGGCCTTCATTTCTTTTGCGGTTGGAATTAAAAATCTAATCATACTGATATTGTAAAGTCAAGCAAGCATTTCGTCAAGAATTCACTCCAGCAAAAAAGAAGTCAACGTTCGTCAACTTCCTTCTTTATTTGTCATCTAGATCAACAAAACGACCTAGAATATGTACATTTTCTGCGATAGAGACAAAAGCTTTAGGATCTGCTTTTCTCATATAATACTTGAAGTCTGAATACTCCTCGCGAGTAATAATCGCTAGCAATACCGCTTTCTTTTCGTGATTATATGTTCCTTCCGCATCATTAATCATCGTTACTCCACGGTGGAGTTTCTTCTGAACCATCCTTACAACTGGCTCGGGATTACTTGTGACAATCATAGCCTGCATTTTCTTTTGTTTCGTGAAAATCGCATCTGTTACTCGACTGGAGACGAAAATTGTCACCATTGAATAGAGAGCATATTTCCAACCAAAAAGAATGCCCGCAAAAACCATGATAATACCGTTGACAATCAAGGAGATATTACCAACATCACGACCTGTTTTCTTACGAATAGTAAGGCTAACGATATCCGTACCCCCACTAGAGATACGTGATTTCAAACCAAAGCCAATCCCTGTTCCCATGACCAAACCACCAAAGATAGCATTAATCAAAGGATCCTCCGTCAAGATTACATGTGGCATCACCTGAATAAAAAGTGAGCTCATCGTTACTGTAATGAAGGTGAAGATAGTAAATTTATGGCCAATCTTATACCAAGCCAGAATCAGAAGAGGGATATTAATCGCATAAAAAGTCAATGATACTGGAATCTCAAAGCCCAAGGTTCTAACACTCAATGCCGATAAAACCTGTGCCAAACCTGTCGCTCCACTGGAGTAAACATGTCCCGGTTGAAAAAAGAAATTAACGGCGATTGACGATAAGAGCCCATAAAGTAAGGACGCCGAGACTTTTTCAGTATACTTTTCACGAGAAATACTACGTACTGCCTGCAAAACGCCCATTCTCTTTGCAGACTTTTTCGCTACAAATTTAACATGTTTATGAAAAGGTGCTTTATTCATTTTCTAAATCTACATGAAGGGCAAGTTCTTCCAACTGTTTATCAGCCACAAGACTTGGAGCCTGAGTCATAGGATCTGATGCCTTATTATTTTTAGGGAAGGCAATCACTTCACGGATATTATCTTTGCCTGCAAGAAGCATAACAAAACGGTCAAGACCGATAGCCAAACCACCATGTGGTGGGAAACCATAGTCCATAGCTTCAAGAAGGAATCCAAATTGCTCATAGGCAGATTCTTCAGAGAAACCAAGGGCTTTCAACATACGTTCCTGTAGGTCTTTATGATTGATACGTAGACTACCCCCACCAAGTTCATAACCATTCAAGACAATATCATAGGCTACAGCACGTACCTTAGAAAGATCACCTTCAAGCTCTGCTGCAGAATCTTCTGTTGGCAAAGTAAATGGGTGGTGAGCAGACATATAGCGCCCTTCTTCTTCAGACCACTCAAACATTGGCCAATCGACAACCCAAAGGAAGTTGAACTTAGTATTGTCAATCATGTCAAGTTCTTTAGCAATCTGATTACGCAAAGCACCAAGTGTGTTATTAGCGATTTCAAGAGTATCTGCTACAAAAAGAACTAGATCATTCTCTTCAAGGTGTAAAGCATCTGTCAACTTTTCTTCAATACTTGTCAAGAATTTAGCAACTGGACCAGCTAGAACTCCGTCAGTCATCTTAACCCAAGCAAGACCTTTAGCGCCAAATTGTTTGGCAAACTCTGTCAACTTGTCAATGCTTTTACGTGAGTATTTGTCTGCATTTCCTTTGACAACAATTGCCTTAACAGCTGGTGCCTCAGCAAACACTTTGAAGTTTACACCCTTGACAACCTCTGTCAAGTCTTGTAAAAGCATGTCAAAGCGTGTATCTGGCTTGTCAGAACCATAGTTATTCACGGCATCATCATAAGACATACGTGGAAATGGTAGTGTAACTTCAATACCTTTAGTTTCTTTCATGACTTTAGCAATCAATCCTTCAGTAATATCTTGGATTTCTTGCTCATTAAGGAATGAGGTTTCCAAGTCAACTTGTGTAAACTCAGGTTGACGATCTCCACGCAAATCTTCATCACGGAAACACTTAACAATTTGATAATAACGGTCAAAACCAGCATTCATTAATAATTGTTTAGTGATTTGGGGACTTTGCGGAAGAGCATAAAAGTGGCCTTGGCTAACACGGCTTGGAACCAAGTAATCACGAGCACCTTCTGGTGTAGATTTTGTCAACATTGGTGTTTCAACATCGATAAATTCCAAGTCATCCAGATAATTACGGATGGCGTGAGTTACCTTTGCACGGAGTTTAAAGTTTTCCAACATCTCTGGACGACGAAGATCCAAGTAGCGGTAACGCATACGTGTATCATCACTAGCCTCAACACCATCTTTGATTTCAAATGGTGTTGTTTTGGCAGTATTAAGGACTTTAAGGTCTTCAACTTTAAGTTCGACAGCACCTGTAGGCAAGTTATCATTAGCTTGTTCACGCGCTTCAACAGTTCCTGTTACTTCAATAACAAATTCGCTACGCAAGCTCTCAGCTGTTTCAACCACAGTTGCATCCGCATTCTCAGGGTTAACAACCAACTGCATCAAACCTTCACGGTCACGAAGATCGATGAAAATCAAACCTCCGAGGTTACGACGGCGAGATACCCAACCTTTCAAAGTAATAGTAGTTCCGATGTGTTCACTACGAACACGTCCGGCATACATAGAACGTTCCATAAATACACTTCTTTCGTTAATTTTTTAGTCTTAACTATTATAGCAAAAAGCCCATCAAAACCCCACCCATTTCAGGTTAGAATTTTAATAGACTTTCTTTTTTATCAAACTATTTGCCAAATTGTTTCAACAAATCACTAGTATCCACGTAATCTTCAGCAAACTCTTCAAAATCTTCAAAACGATAATCAGCTGTTTCTATGTCAAGTAAACTATTCCAGCGGAAACCGTAAACATCTTCAATGATAACACTAAGTTCATCAGTTTCCTCGTCTACCTGCCATCCCAAATAACGTTCCTGAGTTTCAAAACTCAAGACTACATCTTGACAATCTTGACGCCAAACTTGACCAAGTAATTGCTGACACATCGCATGATCACTTGCAGGCTCATCATTAAACCAAGTAATTTCATGCTTATCAAGAAAAGCAATCAACTGCCAAAACTGTTGTTGGAAACGAATAGGCATACTACGATCAAAAGCCAAACTAAACTTTTCACTCCGTTTGAGCATATCAACTATACTAATCATATGCCCCCTACTTTTCTAACTGTTTGAGGACTGCTGCAAAGTTCTTAGTTAGCTCTTCGAAACTTACAGTAACTTCCTCACGAGTAGCATTATTTTTGACATTAACTTGACCTGACTCCACTTCACTCTCACCTAACGTGATAACAGTCTTGGCCTTGAAGGTATCTGCTGACTTGAATTGTGCCTTAATCTTCCGTCCAAGGTAATCACGTTCAGCTTTAAATCCTTGATAGCGGATAGCTTGAACTAACTCAAGAGCTTTACCATTAGCACCTGAACCAAGTACTGCAATGTAAACATCTAGACTTTCTTCCACCGGAAGTTCAATACCTTGTTTATCAAGAACCAAAAGCAAGCGTTCTAAACCAAGTCCAAAACCAAAACCAGCTGTTTCTGGACCACCGAAGTATTCAACCAAACTATCGTAACGACCCCCCGCACAGATTGTCAATTCAGACTTATCAATAGTGGTAATAAATTCAAAAATCGTGTGGTTGTAGTAATCAAGACCACGTACCATATTAGTATCAATCACATAAGGAATGTTAAGACTATCGAGCATGGCACGCACTTCGTCAAAGTGTGCTTGACTTTCGTCATCTAAATAATCAAGAATAGAGGGTGCATTTTCAACTGCAACCTTATCTTCTTTTTCTTTTGAATCGAGTACTCGCAAAGGATTTTCATCCAAACGGCGTTGACTATCTTTTGATAAAGTATCACGCATTGGTGTCAAGTAGTCAATCAAGGCCTGACGATAAGCAAGACGACTCTCAGTATTTCCAAGGCTATTCAAATGAAGGGTAACTTCCTTGATGCCAAGCGTATTAAAGAGTTGGTAGGCCATAGCAATGGTTTCAACATCTGTGGCTGGATTTTTTGATCCAAAGCACTCTACACCAAGTTGGTGGAACTCACGCAAGCGTCCTGCTTGAGGACGTTCATAACGGAACATTGATCCAATATAATAAACTTTAACGGGTTTTTGAACCTCTGGCGCAAAGAGTTTATTTTCTACATAAGAGCGTACAACCGGTGCTGTTCCTTCTGGACGAAGTGTAATATGACGGTCTCCCTTATCATGAAAATCGTACATTTCCTTAGTAACGATGTCAGTTGTATCACCTACTGAACGTGAAATGACCTCGTAATGTTCAAACATAGGTGTACGAATTTCACCATAATTGTATTTCTTAAATGTTTCACGTGCAACATTTTCTACGTACTGCCATTTAGCACTATCAGCAGGTAAAATATCCTGCGTTCCCTTAGGTTTTTGAAGTTTCATAATGATGATACAGGTCTCAAATAGACCTGCCCTCCTTTTCCGTTATTACAGATATAATCACTCTATTCTATCATAATTTACATAGCTTTTGGGAAATGGTAGAGGTTTTTTCAACGTAAGAAAGAAACAGACCTCCCGACCTGCCACAATCATTAATCTTCTTTATAAAGAACGAAGGTCACAATACAAGAAATCACAACAGAAATTACAAGACCTGCAATAGCTGTGTAAAATATTTAAGTGTATCTTCACCGATATAGGCTGCAATCGTCAAGAGACCTGGGGAACCACCTGCAAAATTTCTCGCCCCTAAAATACCAAGGAAGAAGCCACCTACTCCCCCTGCAACAATAGATCCTATGAGGGCAGCTTTATTTTGCAAAGTTACCCCATAAAGAGCCGGTTCCGTAATCCCACAAATTGCAGTAATTCCAGCAGATGAAGCCAAAGCTTTTTTATTGGTATCCTTAGTTTTTAAAGCAATAGCAAGGGCTACTCCCCCCTGAGCCACATTCGAAGCCAAAGCACCTGGCTGTGCAATCGTATCATACCCAATAGTCATACAGCTATTAATTCCAATGGATACTAAGCCATAGTGAGTTCCTGTAGTAACCATTAATGGGAAGGTTGCCCCTACAATTGTTGGAACAACCCATGGACCAAAGTTTTCCAACCACTTAAAGAAATCACCCAACCAGTTACCAATGACAGTACCAACTGGACCTAAAATCAAAAGTGTTAAAATTGCAGTGATCAAGGTCGTAATCATAAGCACCAAGAAAAATTTAACAGCCTTTGATGAAATTTAATTGCAAAGCGCTCCACATAACTCATAAACCAAACTGCCAAAATAACAGGAATAACCGTTGATGAGTAAGAAGTTAATGTAAGAGGAATACTAAAGAAAGAGACGCCATGACCTGATTCCTTGGCAGTTGTCACAATCGGCGTAAAAGTTGGGTGTAATAAAATAGCACCAATCAACATCTCCAATTGAGTGTTTGTCTTAAACTATCGAGCTGCTGAAGCACCTAAAAATACAGGTAAAAAATAAAATTCAGCATCACCAATAAAATTAAGAACTTGATCGTTAACATCATCTACAGCTGCTACCTTAAAGACAACCAAAAGAGACAAAACGGCTTTGATCATCCCTGCTGCTGTAATTACCGGTAAGATTGGTGTGAAAATCCCAGAAATAAGGGCTAAAAAGCTTTGAAGAGGAGTTCTGTCTTGTTTTTCCGATGATTCCTTAGACACTTCATCTAGGTCTAATAAGCCTTCCAAAGCACGGTATACATTTGGTACATCACTCCCAACAACAACTTGATACTGGCCACCACTCTTAGCCAAACTCACAATACCTTAGATAGTTTGAACAACTTTATCATCAGCTTTAGAATCATCTGCTAAGGTAAAACGTAAACGTGTAGCACAATGAGTTAGATTATGAATGTTTTCCTTTCCTCCTACAGCTTTTAAAATTTTCGGCCCTATCTCTTGATAATTCATGACACTTCCTTTCTATATTCATAAAAAGAGAGAACAAGCTGAGCCTGTCCTCTACATTTTTCTATTATGACCAAACTTTATCAGTAATTGTTTTAATCAATTGTAATTTATTCCACTCGTCTTGCTCAGTCAAGATATTGCCTTCTTCAGTTGATGCAAAACCACATTGAGTTGAGATACCAAGGTTCTTAAGTGGTACAAGCTCAGCCGCTTCATGAATACGAGCGATGACAGCATCTACATCTTCCAAAGCTGGATCCTTAGAAGTAATCACACCAAGCACCAATTCAACATGGTCACGGTTATTCCAAATCGTTGGAAGTGGTGCGAAGCTACCTGAACGCGCATCATCGTATTCCAAGAAGAAGATATCATAATTCAATTTCCCAAGATATTTAGCTACTGAATCATAGCCACCTTCAAAAAGATAAGTTGATTTAAAGTTTCCACGACAAATATGAGTAGCCAAAGTCAAATCTTCTGGAAGACCTTCCAAGGCTTTATTGATAGTGTATACATCATCCTCAGCAATTTTTACCAACTCAGCTGTTTTCTCAGGATTATTTTTTTCATTCTCAAACTGTTGAATCAAATAACCCCAAGTCGTATCATCCAACTGCACATAACGTGCACCCAAATCGTAGAAATGTTGGATGGTATCATGGTAAGCTTTTGCCAAATCATCAAGAAAATCTGTCCATGAATCATAGTAATCTGCATAAAGATCACTACGGTGGTCACGGTTAATGATGAGTGATGGACTTGGAATAGTTACTTTTGGAGTAATTCCTTCAGGAGTCACTGATTTAAGATATTCAAAGTCACGATAGAAAGGATGATTAGGATTTTCGGCAATCTTACCATTGATACGAACGTTGGTTGTACGTGTCTTAGCTCCGTGGAATTTATATGAATCTTCTTGTTGGTAAGCTTCAAAACCAGTTAGGTTCCATAGGAAATCAAGGTGCCACCAAGAACGACCAAATTCACCATCAGAAACTACTTGAAGACCATTTTCTACCTCATGATGAACCAATTCCTTAACCAATTCATCTTGTACTTTCAACAATTCTTCTTGCGAAATCTCACCATTGGCAAATTTTTCACGTGCTTCTTTTAAAGCTTGTGGACGAAGGTAAGAACCAACATGATCAAAATGATAATGAACTTTACTCATAGTTATTTACTCCTTTTTATGCTTTCACTTAATGTAATAATAAGCCTATTCTAGCACTTGCTGTTATAGCTGTGAAATATATATTTGTTATCGCAAAATATAGTTTTTAACTATATCTTTTCTTGGCAAGTTTTTTTGTCAAGCAACTTTACTTTACAAAAAAGATATGTTATTCTGTTATAGTTGATTTAAAATCAAGAACATAAATATTAATTCGGAGGAAATAAAGAAATGGCAGTACCTGCACGTCACACTTCAAAAGCGAAGAAAAACAAACGTCGTACACACTACAAATTGACTGCTCCATCAGTACAATTTGACGAAACAACTGGAGATTACTCACGTTCACACCGTGTATCACTTAAAGGATACTACAAAGGACGTAAGATCGCTAAAGCTGCATCAGCTGAATAATAGAAGGGAGATACCATGCGCGTAAATATTACACTTGAACACAAAGAATCTGGTGAACGCTTGTACCTTACTTCTAAAAACAAACGTAACACTCCAGACCGTCTTCAATTGAAGAAATACTCACCAAAACTTCGCAAGCACGTCGTGTTTACAGAAGTTAAGTAGACATTCAATACACGTCAGTTGACGGTGAAAACCTTGATTTAAAGCAATTTTTGAAATTCCAAATTTCAATAGATTGCAACAAAAATCAGCCGAATGACTACATTTTTGACTACATTTTTTGTGAAATAAATACAAAATTTCGGATATATAATAAAAGCTCTCTAATAAATTTATTAGAGGGCTTTTATTGTCTTGTTTTCTAGCATCTGTTCCCTGTCTACATTACTTTTAATAAGTCTCTCTTCAAAAAACACTTCAGATTTTTCCAAAAATCTCCTCTAAACTGTTCTTTATCTCTTTATGGACATAATCACTTAATGGAGTATTTTTACTAATATTTCTTGAGGATAAAAGATTTGAGAAAGCACTCTCATGAGTAGAAATATCTTTAGGAACTCTATTTAACAAATTGTAACTTTGTATTATTTCATCATATGCTCCTTCATAATTCTTGAACGAATCACTATGAGATACTTCAACTAAATTTTTATCTCCTGAATATGCTACGTGATAATATCCTATCCACGGATTATTTTCATCATCTATGTAAGTGATAAGTAATTTGTACGGCATATCTTGAAACTTTGAAAAATATTTATAAATTTTAGGAAAGTTATATTTCACCATTTCCAGATAACTCACTTCAGCGAAATTAAAAAATGTTTCAACTATTTCTATTTTTCTTTTCGTAGAATATAAGTTCATTATTAAGCCATTTGATTCTGAATATTCTCTATCACGACCAGGTATGATAGAACTCCTATAATCCACACCAGAGTGTAGTAAAATAGATAACAATTTATTTAAACTAAACAACTCTACTCCTTCCGGTGTTGTATAGCCTAAAACTTCCGGACAATATTCAAGGGATTCATCTATCCTTTTTCTAACCTCTTTACTCATCAAAGAGATTTCATCAATATCTTTAAGCCAAGGTAACCTATCTATGGTTTCTTTTAAAAGTTCACATAAAATATAGTTACTTGCTGGTAATGATTGTTTTTCTAATATATCTTTCAAATTACTTTTGATAAGCTCTACTGCAATTTTTCGCCCACTATCCCCTATAAATCCTGATAACTCCAAGTTTGTATAATGCTGAACCATCCTAGTGGTTTTTAAAAAGATTGTAGCCTGATATTCTTGACGAACTTGACTCAGTAGATTAGAGCTGACAACTTTTACATCTGGGATACTTTTACCCACGATATCAAACCAATAATAAAGACTATTTTCTACTATACTTCCAGTAATCCCGATTTTAGAATCCACTTGATTTTCTGTTATAAATGGTTCAAACTGCTCTGATATAGGATGAAAATAATTCTCTACTATAAATGAATAAGTTTTATGAATTTCTGATAAAATTCGTTCCACATGATTCTCTATGGAAAAATCAGTTATTCCATTATTTCTCAATAAATCATTTTTAGAATTAACACATTCAATATAGAGAGGTAGGTTATGCTGTAGAACAAAATCTAAAAAATTGTCCTGTTCCTTAATAGTAGAAAATAATCCTGAGATAAAAACGACTACCTCTTGCCATTCTTCATTATAGATAAGCTTCTCAAGAAGTTCAGTATCGGATGAAATCATCAGGTTATTTGTAATATAGTATGCCGCAGTAAACTCCCTAAATAGTTTATGAGAAAAAGTAATTCTATCTGAAGTATCAAAAATTCCAAAATTTATGAAATAATCAATTAGATTTCTTTTATTCGGTGTAGAAACTGGATAAGCACTTATTATTTTATCTACTTCGCTATATGTAAAACTAGATTGATTAAAATGCTCATAAGAAAACTTGCCAAAAAGATTTAATGTTTCATGTAGGGACAATTCTGAATAACTATTTTTGTATCGATAATTCTTTTCAAAATACTCAGTAAAAATTTGGGTTCTATTGAGCAACTCCCTATTTTGTCTATCAACCAAAATAGTTTTACCAATTTTATACAGTAAGGGATTTCTAAATAACTCAAGATATGATGGAGGAAGATTACTATACAATCCAAGTCTAATTAAATCTCTTTGAATTATACTATCAACTAGGTTCGTTAGTCGGAAGCTCTTTTCTTCCCCAAGCTCATGCTTATATCGATTACTTCGTGTTGTGAAAAAGAAAAAATTTTGATTACATTGTGTCATTAATTGATTTGCTTCAGAAAAAAATTTCAATCTCTTTTTCTCATCAATAATATCATCAATGCCATCGAAGAACATTGCCAATTTATTATTAACAAATAGTTGATTAATAGCTTCTTTAGAATTTCCTTCACAGAAAGGGGCCATTTTCGACTGAATAATATCAAATAATGTTACTAAACCATCCTCATACTCTATTAATGGAACATAAACAGGAATTAGTTGATAATCAGAATATTTTGCACATAATTGATTTATAAGCTTAAAGGTTTCAAAAGTTTTTCCAAATCCTGCTTCTCCAATTAATACAACTTTATGATGTTGTAAAAGGATATCTAATGAATCTCTCTCTTTAGCCCCTTCTGTATCTTGAAATAGATAACGTTCAAAATAGTCGGACTGAACAAATGAACCACCTGATGTTGTTAATAGGGTTTCAATATAGGAGCGTGTTCTAAAATTTCCACTTACAATCTGTTTTAATAATGAATTATTATCATCCACTATATCTGTTAAGTACTGCAACTGCCTTTCTATACCATCAACAATTTCCTTAATAGTCCGACATAGTACCTGTGATTCCGAGGTACTTATTTTATTAAGTTGTTTAAATATGATTTCAAAATATTTTTGAATAATTTGCTTTAACTCAATATTATATAATTTATACTTAGGGTATTTTTCAACAAATAAATTCATGTAAAAATCTACTGATTGATTTATTGTTTTCGATTGTAAAACATCTTGGTTAAGAAAATTTTTTATTATTTTTTCAAGAACATTCTGTTCAATTAAAAATCTATCAAAATCTAGATAGTATTCCCTGTCTCCATATTGTTTTAATATTAACACTTCAACTTCGTTCTTTAGCCTTTTTATAACGAATCTTAATTTTATTTTACCTATAAGTCCATTAAAGTAATTTCCTAGTTGCTCTACTAATAGATTTTCCATTAATGACAAAATAACTACCATATACGAAATCCTTTCATATTTGAATTATAACATAAGGATAAAATTCTCTTCTCGTTTAATTCATATTTAAAATGTCATCTAGATTACATTCAAGTACATCACATAATTTTTCTCATTGTTCCATTCAGTACAAGATGTTTTCTTGATTTGTGGTTAAAAGAAGGTTGAGTGTTCGACTAGCTACATTAGGAGATTTCTAAACTGAGAAATTTGGACATACAAAAGACTCTAGCTTAAATGCTAGAATCTTTTTTTATAGTCAATGGTGGTAAATTGTTTTCAAGTAATATTTGATTACAATCCTCCACAGTATAGTCGGAAGAACTCAAAATCATAAGATTATAGAGCATATCTTCATCCGTAGACAATGAGCGCAAACTTATACCAGCCCGCTTTAATAATTCATCACTCAGTTGAAAATGAAGTGACATGGCTATACATAACGCTACAACAGTTTGAACAGACGGTTCTTTGATGTGATTGTTTTGAAGTTTAGAAATATATTCTACAGATAATAGGGATAAGTCCGATAGAGACTGATTGGTCAATTTTCGATACTTCCTTAGATAATTTAACGCACCACCAAAATCATACGGTAATTCCCTTAAGGCTTGACTCAACTCCGAACTTAATTCACTTAGTAACCGTGCTCTAGACTCTATGTCTAAATTCCTATCATTAGCTGGATACTTGAAAGACGGAGTGATACTCAGTTCAGCTGAATTATTCAAAACATTGATAAATGTTACTCTTGAAGAGCTTTGATTATGATTTATTTTTTCAAAAACAAGACAACACTCATCCATATGTGTTCGAGCATAGTAGGTCATCTTAGGAATATCATCTTCAGATAAAACTACATATTTTGGTTCGTTTAAACAAATATGAGAGTCAATATAGATTAGCCCACCTTCTGTTAATCTATTTTTAACGGATTGATGTTCTAAAAGTAATTTTGACAAATCCTTTAGTCCTATTGAAAATGTTTGGTCAACGCCAAGAAAACCTTTTTGCCAAGAATGGGCTGGAACATAGCAACCATCAACATAATTAAATGCTCCTCTAGCCTCTTCTATCCCGAATTCTGCCAAGCGTTTTTGAGCTGCTATAATAGTCACCCCAAAATATTTCGCTGTGGCTTTAATTAAATCTTCAATGATATCAATCATTGAGTTCACAGGTTTATTTTCTTTTAATTCAGCATACTTAGCTTTGATAAACTGCTGGGTCATCACTTTAGGCATCATGAGTTTAGGGGCAAGGCTATGTACTTGCCATTCCATCCAATCCTTCTCATCAGCTTCCTCAGTTGTTGAAATTTGGGTTACGCTGTCAGCAGAGCCCTTCTCTAGTTCTACTGAATATCTGTGTAAAATCCAATGTAAGCATTCATGAATAATAGTATTATTAACTGTTCCTGATGGTCTTATTTTTTCCAAATTACCATCGATAACAATTGTCCCCTCGGATATCCCTCTCTCCGTATCGTCCTCAAAATAAATCCGTCCAAAAATAGAGGTATCAGGAGTAATATCTCTAAATTCAACTCTAAGTCCCAACGTTTGAGCTAAGGCATAAGGATTGATTGGCATAGGGGACTGAAGAGCTTCTGGATAATACAGCACCAAAATGGCTTCTGCGGTATCATCTAGTTCTTTCTTCCATAAAAAGGGGACTAATTCATCAGAAAATGGACGCTCGAAAAGACTTATTCTACCTCTCTTATATGGAGTAACTGTCTGAATTTGAAAATCTTTAAGACCATCATCTACAAGTGCTGTGCACGAGACACGTAGCCAACGATTTTTCTTTTGAGTATTTTCTGGCTCAAAAATAGAAAATCTAGATACCTCCGCATAGATGTTCAGTAATACATCAATATCTATTAAATCATCTTCTCTATTCCCTGCAGAAACATACTTTATTTCACTATACTCAACCGAAACCGACTCTATAAGCACATTAGCTATAACTCCTAAATGAATAACATTCTGTAAGAAATAATCAATCCCAGCTTTTGATACCTCATCAAAGTAATGCTCTTTTACATAATTTGTAATTGAAGCCATATATCCTCCTAGGTATCAATTTGTAGATTTTTTAAAGTTCTCAGCTTGTCCAAGTACTTGCTCAAAGACTTCATCATTCCATTGCGGTGGGTACCCGTTTTCGTAAAGTAAGATTGTTAAGTCCATGTTCAGCTGACTCTTAATGTCCTCACGACTTGACCAGTCTGCATACTGAGCTTTGTCATCAACCAATTCTTTAATAGCTTTAGCTAAGTCAATACATTTTTCATCAGCATACTCGAATTCATGTTCATCACGAACCTTGATAAGAATGTCATAAAAGGCTTTTTCTTCATAAGAAATTCCTAAATTTTTGAAAGAATCCATATCAATTTGAAGGTCTTTCAAAATCTTCATGATTTCATCTGAAAGGCTATTGATGAAATCTGCCGTCACCTCAGAAACAAAGATTTGGCTATCTCTATTATTATAGGCTTCGACAACCCTATCTAGTCTCTCTGAAAATTCAATGGCTTTAACCTGATTCGTTCCGCCATACTGGTCAATCGCACGTTTTAGCAACCTAAGCAGGGCATTAAATTTGGTGATTGGCATTTCTAAAGCATCCAGTTCATCTAGGAAACTTTCATCAAACAGCTCTTGCTTATCATTATTAACAATATCTTCCACGCCAGTTGAAGCTATCGCATTTTCAATCATTTGTTGAACACGCTTGTTCATCATTTCAGCATCGGGTGCATTGCCTTTGGTCTGTTTGTAAATAATTGAGCGGATTGCCATGTAAAATTGAGCTTTCTCTGTTTCCTCATCTGTGAGCTCTCCAGAAGGGAATACAATCTCATAAGCAGACTTCATTCGACGTGACAGGTACATAAAACGTACTTCCATGTCGTGAAGTCTTTGAACGTACTCTGCCCCTCTGTTAAGACAAAGCAATCTCTCTGCAGGCGTACCATGATAGAAGTCTGAAGCATCAAAATTAACCAGCAATTCATCAATTAAACTCAACTGATTTCTAAAGATTTTCAAGGTAATCTCCAGTTCATCAATCGGACTTTCTTGCTCACTACCATAGGTTTTGATGGCTTCTAACATCGCTCTCTTGATTCCGATATAGTCAACTACCAAACCATGGTCTTTCCCTTCAAAGACGCGATTTACACGGGAAATCGTCTGAATGAGGGTATGTTTTTGAAGGGGTTTATCAATGTACATAACGGCAAGGGATGGTACGTCAAACCCAGTAATCCACATATCCACTACAATAACAATTTGAAAGTTTGAATCATTGTTTTTAAATTGAGCGTCTAACATCTTTCGGTGTTTAGCATCTCCCAATAAATCATACATCTCCTTGACATCATCTTGGCTACGAGTTGCAACTATATTGACTTTAGGAAGAGATTCTAACTTTTCTAGTTCCTGCGGTGATAAGTCCTCACGCTCTGTTTTCTTCGCAATGAACCATTCTGGACGAACTGATTTTATAGCTTGGTAAACGTTAAAAGCATGTTCACGGTTCGAACAAACAATCATGGCTTTTTGAACAATCTCAGGTTTCTCACTAACTACCTTTTCATAGTGTTCAACAATATCATCGGCAACTTTTCGGATTCGGTCTGGGTGATTTAAAATTTGTGTCACCTTAGACATGGTACGTTTACTTGCCTCTATCTGCTCAATATTGGCACCTTGTTCCTCAACCTCTTTGTAGTAGTTGTCAATCTCAGCAACCTGTTCTTCATTCGTGATAACACGCGCTAGACGTGGTTCATAGGAAATACGAACCGTAATGCCATCATCTGTTGATTCTTTCATAGTGTAGGATTCAACTACCTCACCAAAAACATGGATAGTTTCATCAATCGGTGTTCCTGTGAAACCAGCATAAGTCGCATTTGGGAATGAATCCCTTAGATACTTTGCAAAGCCGTAAGAAGTTTCAACTCCAGCCTCTGTGTACTTCAGCTTAGAACCTACATTGGTCTGTGTACGGTGTGCCTCATCTGAAATACAGATGATATTTGTTCGTTCAGAAAGCAGTCCTGTCGCCTCTTCAAATTTTTGAATCGTGGTAATATAAACACCGCCACTTTCATTGATAGATAGCTCTTGCTTAAGTTCTGCTCGACTTCCAATCGTTATAACTTTTTCTGTTTTCAGGTAACGTTTTGACCCTTCAAAAAGTTTACTAGTCTGGTCGCTTAAATCCTCACGGTCAACCAAAATAATCACCGTTGGAGATTTGAAGGTTTCTCGGTCATGTGTAGCTAGCAAGCGTGACAAGAAAAGCATGGTATTGGTCTTACCTGAACCAGTCGCACCAAAGTAAGTGCCTCCTTTGCCGTCTCCATGAGGTTTTAAATGCAATTTGATATTTTCCAGCATCTTATTGGCTGCAAAAAACTGAGGATAGCGTGTCACAATAGCTGTATCCTTCTTATCAGAATCAGGATAGTAGATGAAATCTCGTAAAATAGCCACCACTCTATCTTTGGCAAAAGCTCCATGAATCATGGTCAAAAGAGCAGAGATACCGTTAGATACCTTCTCATCATCATTTACCTTATTCCATGAATAGTAGTATTCATAAGGAGTAAAGATAGAACCCAACTTGGTATTAGCTCCATCAGAAATAACTGACAAGAAAGCATACTTCATCAGAGATGGAATATCCCTATTGTAGCGAATGGTAATCTGCTTCCAAGCGTCATAGACAGTTGTTGTCTCCTGAATGGCTGTTTTAAACTCAAAAATAGCAACAGGAATCCCATTGATAAAGAGAATCAGGTCAGGTCGACGCTCACGGACATCTTGAACAGTATATTGATTAACGACTTTAAAAATGTTATTTTCTGGATTCTCAAAATCAATATACTCAATATGAATCGGTGCTAGCGCTGAGTCATCACGAACTAAGTTAAAACCCTCATTTACTAGATAAAACGCTTCACGATTCCCCATATAAAGTGGAATGTTAGGGACATATTTAATTTTATTGATGACCTTTTCAAGTTCTGTAGCGGTTAGATTTGAATAGCGCTGGCTCAGAAACTCCCTCATATCTTCTTCAAGCAGAATATCATCATACTTGCGATGAAGTTTGTCGCCATTGATATAGTCATACCCCTGTTCTTGAAATAGCTCAATAATAGCTTCTTCAAGTTGAGCTTCGGTAAATTTAGGCATTCGCATTCGCCTCCTTTATCGCTCCAGCAATTAAAATAGGACAAATATCCTTGATTTGCTGTTTAAGTCTTTCATTGATTTCTTTACGTGTGATATAGGCATTGTAAATATCCACGATAGATTGTTGAATATGAATTGCAGGAATTGGAATTGAAAAATCTATAAAATCTTCCCAGATGAATGTTTCACGTGCCGAACCCCATGAATTATATCGAGCAAACCTGTCATAGTTATCTCTTTTAAAATACATGAACAAAAATTCAGGAAGAAGTACACTACTGTCACACACTTTAAATGTGATATATGTTGAAGAGACCAAATAAGTTTCGTCAGTATCATTGTGAGCTATTGTTATTTTTTCACCATTTCGTGATGTCACAGGAACATAGACAATTTCATTTGGAGAAAATAGTTTATAACCTGATAAACTTACACCTGTCATTTCTGCTTTAGTTGGAATCATCTTTTTCTCAATAGACAATCCTCTGACAGATTCTAAACCAAGTCCATTGTTCCTTTTATCTGTTTGTATAACATGTTTACTGATTTTTTCATTTGGCATTTCACGTCTAATTTTCTCAATAGTTGCATCACAAACCAGCTTCAAATCTTCCAAGCCGTTCTCATAGGCTTTTTGATTGGCTAACATGGCTTTATAAATCGCTACATACTTTTCTTGAATATGTAGAGGTGGAAGGTCAATTTCAATATCACACATATCATTCCATGAGAAAGTTTCACGTGCTGAACCCCATGAATTATAACGTGAATAGCGGTCAAATTCAGGACGATTGAAATACATAAAAAGGAACTCAGGGATTAACAAGTCTTGTCTTTTTACATTAAAAACAATGTAAGAAGATGAAACAATATAAGTATTTTCAGAATCATTGTATGCCAAGGTAATCTTCTCACCATTACGAGAAGTCACAGTCACATATGCAAAGGTATTAGGTTTAACTAATTTATAGGGTTTCAAATTAACGCCATCCATTTTCGCCTTAGTTTCAATGAATATTTTTTGAATCGAAATGCCTTTGACATCTGAAATTCCATATTTTTCTGAAGAATTCCGTTCATCAACTTGTTCAATAAGGTCAAAAAGTTTATATCTCATAACCAATCCCCTTAAAGGCTTCCTCTAGGCTAGCTTGTGAGGTTTTTTCTAGCGTCAAGACTTCTTTCATTTCGGCTTGAATACGAGCCATTTCTTTCTCATAATCAATTTCTAAGTCATGGTCAATAAATTCAACATACTTAGAAGGTGCAAGTGAGTAGTTAGCTTTGCGGATCTCCTCCAAACTTGCTGATTTGCATAATTCAGCTACATCTTCATAGCCCTCACCTGTTTGCCATGAGTGATAAATTGCTTTTATCTCAGCAATTTGTTCATCTTTCAAGATTACTTTTTTCTTACGAGTTGTTCTTGAACCAGGAATAGTATATTGTGCAATATTCTGATTCCATTTTCTTAAATCACAAAATAGAATCTCTTTTTCTCGATTTCTTAGTATTCTACCGTTTTTTTTGCTACTTTTTTTGTTGTTGTTAATTATCCAAAGAGTACACGATAAATCTACTGTGTAAAACATATCACGAGGCAAGACGATAATCGCCTCTACCTTATCATTTTCAATGAGCTGTTTACGGATTTCATACTCTACACCATCAGCATTCAAAGCACCATTAGCCATAAGAAAGCCTGCGACACCATCCGTCACATCTAATTTCGATAACATGTGCAGAATCCAAGCATAGTTGGCATTTGAAGCAGGTGGGACTTTATATCCTTCCCAGCGAGCGTCGTTTAGCAACTCTTTTTCCCCACGCCAATCTTTTAAGTTGAATGGCGGATTAGCCATGATGTAGTCAACCTTCATATCCTTATGTTGGTCATCTGTAAAGCTCGAACTTTCGCCATAAGGCTTATCCCCGAGGTTATATGAAATTCCTCGAATCGCAAGATTCATTTTTGCCAAGCGACGGGTATCAGGGTTCTTTTCTTGACCAATGATAGAAATGCTTTTTTTGTTGCCATGGTGTTGCTCAACGAATTTCATAGACTGAACAAACATTCCTCCAGAACCACAAGCAGGGTCATAAACTCGCCCAGAATATGGCTCAATAAGTTCAGCAATCAATTTAACGGCTGAAGGTGGTGTATAGAATTCGCCCTCTTCTTTAGTACTTGCTACTGCATAGGACTGCATGAAGTATTCATAAACTCGACCAATCAAATCTTCATCATGAAACTTGTTTTGGTCAATCTTATTGATTTCATCAATCAAGTTCTTTAAGGTTCTAATCCCAGCACCTAATCCAGCATAGAAGTTTGATAACAGAGCACCTTCTAAAGAAGGGTTATCCTTTTCAATGGTTGCCATAGCCTTATCGATTTTAACCGCTATATCATTGGAGCTTGATTCTTGAACAAGATAAGACCAGCGACTCTCAGGTTCAAGATAGAATACATTCTGTGAAGTGTATGAGTCTTTCTTCTCTGCTAAAATCTTTACCAATTCAGGTTTGTCAGCATATTCACGACTAATCTCCTGACGGCGATTTTCAAACTTATCACTAGCAAATTTAATAAAGACTAGACCAATAACTGCATCACGGTTCTTTTCTGTTCCACCTGCTCCACGTAAAGCATTACGGCAATTAAAAAGAATTTGCTCTAGAGTTGCCTCTTTAGAAACTGTTTTTTTAGCCATTAAAAAGCACCTCCATTCTTAGTGAGTGAAGGTGTTTTTTTGCGTGCTGAAAAAAGGTAGAAACTACCTGCTGTGCTGTGTTGTGTTGTGTTGTTAGATTGTTTCACAACTGTTCTCCTAATCAAATTTTACTTACTACTATTATATCACGTGAGAAAAGTTTTTAAAAAAAGTTACGTGTTTTATGAACTAGGAGTTCATGTTTTATCACAGAATTAGCCCATAATTTGAACTTTATACTATAAAAATCCCTTAACAGTCGCCCTAAAACACATGAACTAACAGGTCATGGGAAAAGTGATTACCATCAACTACAATGTAAACATAAGATGAAAATCTTAACAAAATCATTTTTATAGTCCTATATTGATGCGCATCAAACGGACGGATTGAAACTCAGAACATAGCTACATCATCAGGTGTAGACTGTGCCAACTGTTTCGCCGTTTCTTTGGTGTGCATTTTTTCACACTCAATTCGGCAAACTACTGTGTTTCTCTTCCGTCCTAGGACGGAAAGGAAACTTTATGACTAACAAAGTCGAAGATAAACGTGAACGCAAGATTGCAAATGCTGTTAAGAGTGGCGATTGGAGCGGAGTTGATAAACTGCTCAGTCAAGCAATGGATAACCTTGAACGCAAGGAACGCTATTATGGCAAGACTAGTCTAAATGCTACTGTTACGAACGAAGGACGAGCAACGGAGCTTATGGATTTATATCCTGATAATACTTATAACCCCCTTGAACAGTTACTTATCAAGGAGCGTAATGAACACCTCTACAATGTCCTCTCTAAGCTTCCAGAAGTTGACCTTCATATCTTCTTAGAAATTGCACTCTATGGCACTTCTGCACTACAACTGACGAAAGAGACCCCATTCAAGAGCCATAAAACCGTTAAAAAGCACTATGAGGACACCCTTAATATCTTAAAAGAAGAACTCGGAAAATATTTCTAAAAAACTTTTAGCAGGAACTACCAATTTCCTGCTTTTTTCTCCTTATAGATAAGGAGGTAAGAAATTATGACCTAACAAGAGTCCAGCTCAAGACTAAAAAGGAGCACATCGACCTAACTCTACAAACACAATGAAAGATAAATGGTGAAAACTATGAAAACTCGTAATCGAAAAGGTGGCTACTCAGCCAATACAGCAACTGAATATATTGACATCAAACAAGCAATTCATTGCTTGAGCACTGAACTTGAACCTCAAATGAGATTTGAAGACGGTCAGCCGACAGGAGAAATTATTGCTCATAAAGCTTGGTTCTCTCAAAAAGGACTTCCACCCTTCCAAGTAAAATTTGAATCTGAGCTAACACTGCCAGCCTATATGACTATGGTTGAATTTGAGAACCTAGAAGCTTGTGAAGTTGGCTATAATGTCTATTTCCGTGCTACTAGTATTAAGGAGGTTAAATGATGACTAATAAAGAACTAGCTCAATACCTGCTCCAAAGTCTCAATATGGGACTTGGAGCCCTCATGCAAGGAGAAACCAGCTATACCAATAGCTTTGACACTAAGATTATGTCTGATGGCTTTCTATTTATCCCTCGCTTACCAGCAGGTTATATTATTGATGATGAACTCTATCAGAAAATTTTCTTGATTGCCAATGCTGCCCTTTACCCACGTTATTCCCTCTTAAAGCAAAATTCAGCCTATTTCATGGCATTAGATACTGATGACATACATGTTCAGCGAGGGCTTTTCTTTCCTTGGAAAAAAGGTGTTTCTGAGCGTTTAGTCATCTCAGATTTAGAGGAATTTTCAAAAATGCAGGAAAAAGATATTCTTCCAATTATGAAAAATCTCACTCTAAACTTTAATAAGGTCACTTCACTAGCAATTGCTGGTAATAGTGGCTCTGGGAAGTCATATGCTCTTACCTACTTTCTAAGTTTATTAAAAAATTTTTCTGAACTTATTATTGTAGACCCCAAGTTTGATACGCCGTCTCGCTGGGCTCGTGAAAATGGTATTGCCGTCATTCATCCTCAAAAGAACCGTTCAAAATCAGATTTTGTTTCGGAAATCAATGAAAATCTCAGTAATTGTCTAAATCTCATTCAGCAACGCCAAGAAATCCTTTACGACAATCCTGAACATCAATTTGACCATTTGACAATTGTCATTGATGAGGTACTTGCCTTGAGTGAAGGAGTAAACAAGACTATTAAGGATTCATTCTTTTCACTCTTGTCTCAAATTGCTTTACTTGGACGTGCCACTAAAGTCCACCTATTTTTAGTCAGCCAGAGGTTTGATCACAATACAATACCTGTGTCAGTTCGGGAACAGTTGAATGTACTGGTTCAAATAGGTAATATCAATAAGAAAACGACACAATTTCTCTTTCCTGACTTAGACCCTGAAGGAATTGTTATCCCAATAGGTAAGGGAACAGGACTTATCCAAATCATCGACAATGAACATCCCTATCAAGTTCTTCCTCTTCTTTGTCCTACCTACTACACTAAGAAAGGTATACTCTAAACATGAAAAAGACTTTCTTTCAAAAATCATACAATCTTATTTCCTCCCTTCTTTTCGTTGGGCTAATTAGCTTCATACTCAGTTTCGCTTTCAATCTGCTTGTAAAATTGTTTGGAGATTTTGATATCCCATCTTTGAATAGTTTTATCATCATTATCCAAAATAAACTTAGTCTTCTAGGAAGCTACACAAGCCGAATAGCCACCATACTTGTACTAGTTGCTGTTTCTCTGATTATCGTTGAGTTAACCCAACGAATGATTAGCGATAGTATTTTGAACTACTTCAAGTCTGTCTACCAGACGATACGCCTGCGACAATTTCTCAGACAAGATGATAAATCAGAGTCTGCTATCACGATTGATAATCAGACAACCATAACAAAATTCAATCCAATTCTTAAAAATTTCAACCAAACAGTAGGAAAAGCAACTGTTGATGTCAGAAGAAGCACTGTTGTCGTCTTTCTCAAATATCCGAGGACACAACAAGCTCAGAAACTTCTGAGAGATATGGAAGCTCATATCAAGGAAGAAATTTCTAGTTGTAATCCAAATTATTATTTTTCTTCACCTAATCGGGAAGGAAATAAGCTCTGGTTTAAAGCTACAAGAAGATAAGGAAAGGGCGGTGCTTGGCTCACAAAGTGAAAGCCAAAGGCACTGCCCTTTCAAACTCTCTAACTTAGCTATGTAATGGGGCTACTACGACCCCCATTACACCAATAATCAATAATCACAGTTTTGAAACAAGACTACCAAAATCACCCTAAAATTCTCCTAACAGATAAGAACTAGAAACGAGGTACCTGCCTATGGCAAAAGAAAAACGTTCTAACAAATGGGCTTTCCTTCTCTATCAAGAGAGTGCTCCTGAAAACTATTTGGAAATCCTTGAAGAAATGCACGTCCCCTTTGTGCTCAGTCCATGGCATGATAAAGATGTCAATAGACAAACAGGCGAGTTTAAGAAGTCGCATAAACATGGCGCTTTGTTCTTTGACTCACTTAAAAGCTACTCGCAAGTCTCAGAACTTTTGACAGAGAAACTAAACACACCTAGTCACGTTGAAATCGTCATGTCCCCTAAAGGTATGTATGATTACTTTATCCATGCTGAAAATCCTGAAAAGACACCTTACGATATCGAGGATATTGAATCAGGGTGTGGCTTTGAACTTGATAAATTTCTTATAAGCAATAACAACGATGAATTTCTTTCGACTGTGATTGATACTATTGAGGAGCATAATTTTACAGAGTTTAACAATCTTGTCATATATGCTCGTGAGGAAAACCCATTACTACTGAGTGTTATTGTTGATAAAACCTACTTCTTTGCGAAATATCTTGACTCACGTCGTCACTCAGGCTATGGAAAGGACAACGATAATGACCAATAATGAATATGCCAAATTAACCCAAATTGAGCAATTGTTAAATACCTTATTAACCATCATTCAACATCAACAAGAAAAACAGAAAAGCTCTAACATCGTCACTCAAAAGGAATTGTTGTCAATTCTTCAGATTTCTCCTAATACCTTAAAATCGTGGGAGAAAACTGGTCTAAAGAGGCTTGAACCTCCTATAGAAGGAACACGTACAGTCTATTACAAAATGGAAGATGTTATAAAATACTTAACTCCTTAATCCAAAATGTGCTAAAATAAGACTATCACAATAAATACATGTGAGGTTGTTATTTTAGCCTTTTATATATCCGAAATAAGAAGGCTATTATGCAAAAAGAAACTATCATTCACAACAATCGAAAGGTAACAAAAACTACAAAAAACAACGGTACAATCAGCTACACTCAAAGAGGTGTTTATATTGGGATTGATGTTAAGACTGGTAAAAAAGTCACCTCATCCATCACTGCCAAAACTTTACGAAGTCTTGACCGAAAAATCATGCAGGCTAGACTAGACTTTGAAGAAAAAGGGGCTACCTTAAAAGAGACTCTTGTCATCAATAATTTTGAAGAACTCGCAGAAGCGTGGTTCACTAGCTTTGTAACATGGGTGAGCTCGCAAAATACTATCAACCGTGTTAGAGGATACTTAGATACTTATATCATTCCAAAATTTGGTACTTATAAGCCTGAGGAAATAAAATCTGTTGATATTCAAGTATGGGTGAACAAACTTGCTCAACAATCAAAGAAATCTGTGGAATCAGGCGCTAAAAAGTCTAAAAAAGGACATGCCAAAGATTTTGGGGCTGTTATTTATAAATTAAGTGATATTTTCGACTACGGTATTACCAACTTTGAACTCTCTTATAACCCAGCTAGAACAATAAAAATCCCACCTAAACCAAAACCATCTAAAGAGCGTATTATGGTGTTACATGAAGATGATTTAGCAACTTGGCTGAACTATCTAAGTAGCTTACCAAATACACGGGCTAATAGACGTTTTAAGGTCATATGTGATACCTTGCTAGCTTCTGCTTTGCGTATCAATGAACTGCTTGCAATGACCGTTCATGACCTTGATTTTGATAACAATGAGCTTATTGTTACCAAAACACTTATGTGGAGAGCTGCCAATAAAAAGCTTGGTATCAAGGGGGAAGTTGTCTGCAAAAATAGCGCTAAAACAGACTCAGGAAATCGCAGGGTCGCCGTTCCTAGAAAAACATTGGAAGACCTTAGAGATTTTCATAATGAGATGAACACTTACTTTGAAAAGCACGATTTACCCCCTACAGACCTTATTTTCCCGACTATCTATGGGAATTATATGTGCGATAGAAACGAGCGTACAACGCTTAAAAATCGCCTCTCAGAGCTTAGCTTACCTGATTATGGTTTCCATCTGTTTCGTCACACACACGCTTCTATGATGCTTAATGCAGGTGCAAACTGGAAGGAGCTCCAAATCAGAATGGGGCATAAGTCAATCAAGACAACCATGGACACCTATGCTGAACTAGCACCTAAGAAAAAGTCTGAGGCTGTTGATATTTACCTCAAAGAAATTGCCAAACTTACATCTTAATAAAATGACTACATTTTTGACTACATTTTATTAGATATGAACTCAAAAACGTTGATATAACAACGTTTATAGCATGCTGAAATAACACTAATAAACCTTTACAGAGGTGAAATAGGGGTTCACTACACGTCAATAGATGTTAGAAACCTTGATTTTAAGCGATTCTTGAAATTCTAAATTTCACTACATTGCAATATAAATCAACCGAATCACTACCTTTTTCACTACCTTTTTTGAAATAAGAATAATGATTCGGATATATAAAAGAAGAGGAACTTTATTGTGAAGCTCCTCTTTTTGTTATGTGTTCTTTTTCTCACAGATCGTATGACCTGGTTTGACACAGTTGGATTTCAGGTACTTTCAGTTTAGCTTTATATCAACCATCATCAAAATCCAACTATTTTCTTATTTTAAAAAATATGAATAAGTTTGATTGAATGAGGGAATTTCTTTAAATTTTTTCTTAGCACCTATAAGTTAATAATACTATTCTTTAAATTATAGTTTATAATTATCTGATGTTTCAATGACCACAAAACAAAGTACAGCGAATCACTTCCTTTAGTCAAACATATAACTGAACAACATTGTTTATCTTCCTGCACTTTCATATTTTTTCAATCCTTTTCTAAAAATTGTACGACTGATAATAATCAAAAAAACTGTAAAAACTATTTGATAGAAAAATAGGTTCAATGTATCTTTCCCTAAAAATATTAATACTGCAGGATTGGCAATTAATAAATTGGGAACAAATAACATAGTGATCAATCTGTTAATACCTGTAAAAATATTATATGGATACTTAGAAATTCCAATATAATTCAAAAATACATCTACTTTTGAAAATTTAGTTGGGAACCAAAATGAACTAATCGTTATTAGAAACCAAATTGAATAATATATAATACAACCACACATTAAAGAAAGGATATAAAATAATATTTTTAATGAATTTAAATGTACATTTAAATTTCCATAACTTATAAAAATGATCGCAAGACCAAAAAAAGTATTCACGAATTGAACTAAATTAAATGATCTAAAAATATAGAACAACTGAGTATCAAACGGCCTCAATAAAATTTGATCCAAGTTACCACTCAAAATATCTGATTCTAAAATTCCCATACTTCTAATTAACAATCCCATCATAACTCCATCTACAATAGTGTAGGAACCTACCAAAAATAAAATTTGATAATAGTCCCAACCATTAAAAGAGTCTATGTTTAAGAAAATCAATCTAAAAAATACAATAGGTAAACCAATCCACAGTATCGACGAAAATAGACCACAAAAGAAGTCAAAATGAAAATTCATATCAGATTTAAAACCAAAATGAAGTAGCCTAAAAATTACTTTTATTCTAAACATTTTATCCTCCCACATTTGAGAAGTGCTCCACTCCTTTTCTCAATATGAATCTTGATATAATATAAAAAATGATGCACCAAATCAATTGAATACAAATAATTCTCAAATAGTCTATTAATTTATATGTATCATTACTAAACATCTGAAGCGGTTCATATACTAAGTATTTAAAAGGTAATACATCTAAAAACAGACGAAAATTATTTGAAAAAAAACTTAAAGGCAATAATATTCCTGATAAAAACTGAATTACTATTTCTTTAACAGTAAGGACAAAAAATATATTTTCTAACCAAAAAGAAAGCATACCTACACAACATGATATTAAAAACCATAGAACCATAGATAGAATAATTGCAATACTTCCTAAAATAAGAATTTCAATGGTTAATAACTCATTCTTGTAATAAACACTGGAGAATAAAATGACAGGAATGATGATAAATAATAAATGAGCAAGCCTATCTCCAAGCATTTTACAAAAATAATACTTATAAAAAGTAACAGGTTTTATTAATATGCTAAAAAAATTTCCTGAATGAACATCGTCATTGATTTCCCAATCAACTGGATAAAAAACAAAATATGAAAAAATTATAGTCCCCAAATAGTATTGAACCATTGAGGTAAAATCATATCCTGCTATATTTATCTGGTTACTCTGATATATATACGTCCATAAAAATACTGATATCATAATTTGTATACTTGCCTGTAACATTAACAATAGTACACTTGATTTATAGTTCAAAATAGATCGAAATGATATCAGAATAATAGACATTTCTTTTTTCAATTGTGCTCCTTTTTTGTAAAATAGTTTTGTAAAATAATTTCTTCTAAAGAAAGATTTGATATTTCAAAATCTTCTATATCTACAAGCTTATTGATTGATTCTAATGTCTCAAAGACAAAATCTCTAGGTATTTTTAGTATACATTCCGATTTTGTTTGAGAAATGACTACTACTCCTTTAACAGAGCATAACTCTGGTACCAAATCTAATGTCATTTTTATCTTTAAATATTTAAAATCAGAAAATTTAGATAAAATAACATCCATTGACTCCTGCAAAATAATTTTTCCTTTGTCAATGACGATTAATTCGTCACAAACAGACGAAATATCATCCATATCATGACTCGTTAAAATAATAGTAGTATGACATTCTTCATTCATTTTCTTTAAAAATGTTCTGATATCTTTTTTAGACTGTATATCTAACCCTATAGTAGGCTCGTCTAAAAATAATATTTCCGGACTTGTTAAAGATGCCGCGATAAACTCCATTTTCATTTTTTGTCCAAGAGAGAGGGTCCGGACCTGCTGGTAAAGCTGATCTTTTACATTCAACAAATTGCTTAATTCCTGAATTCGTTCTTGTAAAATCGCCGGTTCTACCTCATATAAAGTACCAATCAATTGAAAATAATCCATAGCCGAAACATCTTGAAATAACTGTAATTTATTTCCTACTACTATTGAAATTTTTTTTCTAAAATTTATACTTCTTTTAAATGGAATTTCTCCATTCACTTCTAATTTTCCGGAACTAGGATAAAGAGTCCCAGTCAACATTTTAATCGTTGTGGATTTACCAGCTCCATTACTCCCAATAAAGCCAACTATACTCCCTCTCTTAATCGTAAAACTAATATCTTGAACAGCTCGAATCGTTATTTGATTACGTTTCAAAAATCTCTTGATAAATGGGAGTCTTGAATCAAAATTATAAAAATTTTTAGATAAATTCTGAGCATTAATAACTATTTCACTCATATATCTCTCCTTTCGATAAAATATATTTACTTGTACTTTTTCCATACTTTACCAAAATGCTAAAGATTGAGCTAAAATCTTCGGGATGGGTAAAATAATATTTGTCTTTAAAAAGTTTCTCAAAACCTTCAAGGCGATTATTGAAATCATTAAATTTTGTATTGTCTAGCTGGTTGAATGTCTCTTTAATATCCATAAACTTTCTCCGTGATTCTTTATTTCACTTTATAAATAGAAGAGTGTCTATATATTTATAGATCCTCAAGAACTTGCATTTTATCAAGTATAAGTAGAATAGTATGTAAGGGTTTACATATTCATATTATATGATTATTTAAGGAATCCGTCAATTTTCCACATTATTATATGACAAAATGTATTTTTTAAAAATGCAAAAATCTATGAGCAAGATGTTTGACTTCCTTTTTTAAAGTATATATACTTATATTAACCTTAGAAAAGAAAAAATGTTTGAACAGATATTCAATAATAATTACTTTTTTTAAAATTAAAATTCGAACTTTAAATTTTTATCTTTTTTATATTATTGAGTAACCTAAATTGCCCAATTTGTAAAATTTAGCTAGACAAAAAAAGACATCCAAGAGAAATTTCTTAAATGTCTGTAAACGTTGATATAAGCGTGTTGATTAACGTTTTGATAATTGTGATGCTTTACGAGCTTTCTTAAGACCTGGTTTGGAAAGTGTGAGTTTCAGTTGGACTAAAAACAGTGTAATATCAAGGCTTTTCAGAACTATAACCACCTATTCATTTCATAAAATATGAATCAGTATTTTTTAAATAGGGGAATAATTTAGTTCTGTATAAATTAAATAATCTCTTTATACTAGCGCTCTTTCCTATTTTTAAAAAATAGTAGAGAAAAAGGTAAAGATTAAAATAGCATCTAAATCTTTAAAAATTCTTTATCAAGCTTAAAACTTAATTTGAAATGGACATCTGATAATCTTTATAATAAAAAATCACCATTTTTATAAATCATTTTTTGGGGTCCTGATGGAATTATATTTAATTTTCCATCTTTACACATGGAAAAGGTCCCTTCCCAAATTTCATAAGGTATATTAGACTTAGTAAACTTATATTTAACTTTATCTGCCCTTCTGAAATAAACTCCTGAATATTTAGGTACACCAGTTGTAGAGTATTCAATATAGTCATCTTTCTCAGCAAAATAAAAATCATACTTACCACATTCTTCCTTAAAGTAATATATTGGAATATTAAAATCAGGAAATTTATTAAACTTGTTATTTATATACTCACATAGTTGATAAAAACCATCTGTCTCTGTTTGGACAACACTCAATTCCTTTAGATTTGACTCTGAAAAATTATATCCTCCCAGTAATAAATAGAAAACCAGAAGTGTACAATTTCTAGAATTTTCAACTTCATTCCAATTACATAAGTTATGTTTATGAAAATAACCATTTCTAAGACGTGGTATATCCGAGAGCGTTTCTAGTATAAAATGGGAAGTCTCATCACTTATTCCAGAAGCTAGCAGATCTTTATTTTTTACGTAACAACGACCCTTTTTAAAGTCACCGAAGAATCTTGTTAAAGCATTAAGATTTATGTTTTTTACCTTTCTTTCATCACTTAATAAATTATCTGTAAGGCGTTCACGACCACTCCCTGTATAAATCCTTCTTTCAACAGAATCTTTTTCTAATGTATGTAGACTGATAAAATAATAGAGAAATTGTTCGATTGCTTTAAAATACCCCATAGCAATCGAAGTTAAGTCAACATTACAAACATTTTGCAAAGACCAATATAACCATTCTGCAGTCATAAAACTCTGAGCAAAAACACTATTACCAATAAGAAGTTTATAATTATTATAAAAATGTTTATCTAATATCTCTTTTTGATCACTTGAAATTCTATTTTTAACATCTAGTTTGCTTACATCAATTTTTAATATCGTATCTTCAATAACTTTTCTATAGCTATATAAATTGTTTTGAGTCAAGGTCCTTACTATTTGAAAACCATAGTAGTCTTTAACTTTTTCAGCTAACTTTTCAGTATATGATTTGAATATGTCATATTCATCACAGTCAAAAAACATATTAAAAATTTGTTTCAATGAATACAATCCAGTTCCTTTAGTTGCATCATCAGAATTAGAATTATGATTAATTATCTCCTTATAAGCTTCGTCTTCTATAAATGAAATATGAAAACACTTTGTTAAATGATTTTCTTGCATTATTTTTTTTATTATCGATTTAGGAAATCTATTTTGTATTCCAAATTTCTTAAAAATATAAAGTATTTTCTCATTTTGTTCATTTTCGTAACTAAAAGCATAACATACATTTTCATTGTCTTGATCAACATAATCAAAAATTTCTTCATCATCTCCAATTGAATATAATTTTGCATCTTTTTCAAAGATTTGAATCCAATTTATGTTCACTTTATATTCTTCAAATAGATACATAATTATTTCTGGTATTGCTTCAAATATAGCAGATTCTGTACATTTCATAATGCTTTCAAAATTAAAATAATCATCACTATAAATGTCTATTATAGTGGACAGTCCAAATTTATCATTCGCTTCATACCCCCAACCATCACGAATCGATTTCAATTTGTTAAAGCAATTTTTCAATAATACTTCCTCATAGATTAAACTTGTATTTTTCATAAAGATACGCTCCCTGAAACTATTGAATGTAATGAATGAAATAAGTATATATAATGAAAAATTAGTGATTGCTTATTTAGCAATCACTAATTTCCTAATCGAGTGCTCACCGCTGTAGTAAGTACTCTTTCTGCTCCAGTAGCATCAGTCTTCAAAGACAAAATGATAAAGGCTACAGAAAGTCCAGCCGCCGCGACTGCTTTCCAGTCTAAAGTGACATTCAAGATCATAGCTCTACCCCCTTCTGAGCTTAACGCTCAATTTCTCTGGATAGACTATTTTAGTCAGCGACTTTTAATCCTGAACTAATAATAGTGTAACCGTTTTTATTATATTTGTCTACTTAAATGTAAAACTGTTTTGTATTTTTCTTTTATTCCAGAATGTTATGATCCTCTATGGTTAACTTAACAATGGTATATGCAATAATTATCTATGGTATTTATAATCCTAATCGTTCAGAATCCCAGTTTCCATATTCGTCATACCCAAATCCATCAGGATCCATTGCATCAATTCCACATTGCTCTAGAAACCTAGAACAGTCATGACAATAATAAGACTCATAGCTTTCATCGCTACCTTCCCAATCAATTTCATGCTTGGTAAACAACTCACCACACTCACTACATTCGTATAATTTTGACATAATATAAACTCCTATTTTTAATAAACAAGTATATGAAGCTTCTACATTATCAGATTCAGCCTGATCCATGGTAAATACTGTGACTTCGGCTATTTTTATTAACGAAATTAAAGGATTAGCTTACTTTTCTCTTAAACAGTTTACAACTGAAAATGCATTAACTATCCCAATTTTATGTTTTTTATTAAGCAATTTTACACATTCAGAGAAACTCAAGTTGTTCTCTTTTATAAATTCAATTTCTTCCCCGCCATTCTTAATCATATAGTCTGCAAATTTTGATGCAATAATATATCTTCTAACAACTAAATAGATCAGTCCAAAAACCAACACAATATTAAATATTACTTGTAAATCCATTATGACTTTCCTCCTATAATTACACGGCAGGATATACTCTATCCCCAAAAAACTTCTGGTCATATTTCTGACACAGAATCTAGAACAAATATATGATTCACTTTATTTTTTATAAGCTAATCATAACTTTATTCCTCACTTTCTTAAGAATACCGATATTATAGTCCACTAATTTTATTTTGTCAAGTATTTTTTATCTAAATTATAATTTTGACCTAAACAATGCTTTTTTATGGTTCAAATTTCTGTTATAATGTAAATACAGAATTGTAGGTGTCGTGAAATGAAAAAAGAAAAATATCCCTCAAATGAGAAAACAAGACAAATACTGCAAGACAATTTAAAGTCTATCAGAGAGATCTTAAATTGGACAAGTGCAGATTTAGGTAATCTTATTGGAGTTACTAAACAAACCATTAGTAATTTAGAAACAAAGAATAGTAAACTAACCAAACTTCATTATATTGCAATACGAACGGTAGTTGATTTTGAAATTGAAAAACTAAAATCAACTGACTCTGATCGAGCCGAGCGTGCTTGCATGCTATTAGAAGTATTGTCTAAAGCTGAAGAAGAAAATCTAGCTTTTGATGAGATTTCTCAAGCTTCTAAATTAATTGTATCCTCAACGTCTGCTATGATTGCAGGTACTATAATTAGTGCACTGATCCCATTTGTTCTCAATGGATTTAATAAAAAAAATAAATAACGGAAACATTAGATTCTAGATGTCATCAAAAAATGAAAAGCGATCTTTTAACTGTAACTTGTTACGGCAAACAAGAAACTTTTTCTTATATACTTATACTAATCATAAGAAGCCAATAATACAAAAGAGTAATTTAGTGAAAAAATTACTAACTAAAAAAAGACATTCAAGAGAAAATTCTTTAATCTCTGTAAACGTTGATACAATCATTTTGATTTAAGAAATAATATAGTGTTCATGTGCAGAGAATGTACTATAAGCTTTCCGAAAAATAAGTATTTTCCGGAAAGTTGAGTAATGTAAAAAGATGTGTATGAAAACATTAATTTAAGATTTCTTCAATTGTCAAATTAAGCTACACAAAAAACCTCTAGCTATTAGCTAGAGGTTGCGATTTAGTCAGGTTTATTGATTTGAGAGTTTACGTTTCAATAAGATAGCACCTGATAGAACAACTGCTCCTAGGACAATGAATCCAGTAGCTGCGACGTCACCTGTACTTGGGAGAACTTTCTTACGACCTTTACCTTTGCCATCGCCGGTACCTTCAGTTGTTGAAGATGATGGAGTTGGGGTTGGAGTAGTCGTTGTAGTCGGTTCTTCACTTGTAGTAGTAGTTGTTGTTGTAGTTGTTTCACCTGTAGTGGTTGAAGTGGTTGTATCTTCTTTGGTTGTTGTAGTAGTTGAAGATGTAGTCGGCTCTTCAGTCGTCGTAGTCGTTGTAGTCGTGGTCGTAGTAGTGGTTGTGGTTGTTTCTTCCTTCGGATTGACGATTGTCTTGGTTACTGAGTGATCGGCTCCGAAATCTTCAGCATTGACTTCTGTATCCGCAGATTTGATGCTGTAACCTGCCGGTGCTTCTGTTTCAGTTAAGATATATTTGTCTTTTAACAAGGCATTGACTGTAATGTTCCCGTTTTCGTCGGTTACATACTCACCGATAACTTGGTTGTTTGCTTGGCGTACGACCTTAAATTTTGCTCCTTGGAGAGGTTGGTTGGCATCGTCTACTTTGTGGATATTGATGGTAAATACATAGCCGACACCAGAGCCACCAGCGATTTGTACAGCTGCAGCATTGGTTACTTGTTTCACCTCTGTATTTTTACCTTTTAAGATCGCATCGTTTTTTAGGAGTTCGCCATCTACAGGCTCGTAGTTGAGCTTAACATCATAAGCAATACGGTATTGGTCGTTTTCAGTGATGTTGCCTAAGTCAATTACAAAGGATTGACCGTCTTCACTGATAGTCACCTTGTGTTGGCTAGTGACATCTGTTCGGTTGCTAAATTGCCACTCACCTTCAACAAAGGCAAAGGTCCCTTTCAGCACCTTGATGCTACCTGGTACATAAGAAGCGTTAGTAAATTTCATATGGTCTTCGATGGTAACGCTATTAATATTTTCTTTGGTTCGGTTGACAGAAATGGTATAAGATACCGTTTTGTGATCTTCGGAATTGACCCAGCTCGTCTTTGTCAAGACTTTGGGATTCCCGTCTCCAACTCCTTTGAAGGTCACCTTTCCGCCGATTTTTAGTTCGTTGTTAATGGTGATTTCAATCGGGATTTCTCCTTTTTCAGGGTGCTTCTTGAAATCAATCCGTGCATAGAAGAAGAAGGAGCCGTTTGTGTCAGAGTGTTTTTCAACATAGTCTGTATAAGTGAGGGAAATCGATTTTTTTGCAGCATCTACGGTTGCATGAGCGATGACCTCGTTGGTGTTAACATCTCGAATCTCGAAGCTGTCTGAAGAAATGATGAGGGCCTCCGGCACAGTCACGACAGTGGTATCCCCTGCCTTGACATTTTTTCCGGCTAAATCGTAGGTGGCATTAATTCGGAAAGTAGCCCATTGCTCCAACTCCCAAGTGAGATCTCCACCTTCGTTATTGGTGACGTTGACACTGGTAATCGTATCCGCAAATTTTCCTGTTACCGAAACAGTCGATGTTTCAGCAGATGATCTATTCAACCCTAAAGTGAATAGGGTGGCTAGTAAACAAAGAACAAATGGGAAAATCCAAAATTTCTTTTTATCCATAAATTTCTTCCTTTTTCATAAAATGGGTATTTAATAAACAATCCTACTCTTAGTTCAACTAAGACTATCAGTAGGTTTCCAAAAGATGGAGTCGCTATTAAACGACACGGTATTGCGACAGGTTAATCGGTTGTTCGTTATGGTGTTGTTAAGAATAAACTCCTTCCTTTGTTAAAAAAATCACAAGATTGTCTTCTTAGGTAAATTGTAGCACAAAAAGCACCTTATTTCAACAGTATAACTTTGATTGTTAAAATAAAAATGAGTATAAAATAGATGGGTTAATTAGCTGAAAGGAGACAATCTTTAGAACGGCTGGCAAACAGCTCTTTTCGAAGCGGTAACTATTGATTTTTCTCTAAAAAAGGGTATAATCAAAATCAAACTATTTAAAGGGAGTCTCTATGAAGAAGAGTTTTATTCACCAGCAAGAAGAAATTTCATT
>ERZ772912.73-NODE-73-length-48300-cov-21.806757_pt1 | contig 48300 bp, 62 predicted proteins | sample MGYA00512119_ERZ772912 | MGnify/ENA primary metagenome ERZ772912 (study PRJEB29015, sample SAMEA2738048) | human oral metagenome | biome: human oral; feature: human-associated habitat; material: saliva | place: China | collected 2230 ...
CGAGCTCGGAGTTGATGAAGTTCTGGAAGTAGGGCAGGCCGTACTTCGCGGTCATATCGAACAGGGCGCGGGCGTTGTCCGACTCCCAGTCGAAGTCCTTCGTCATGTTGTAGGTCGGGATCGGGAAGGTGAAGACGCGGCCGTCGGCGTCGCCTTCCATCATGACCTCGATGTAGGCGCGGTTGATCGTGTCCATCTCGGCCTGGAGGTCCCCGTACGTGAAGTCGCACAGTTCACCTCCGATAAGCGGATGGTTGTCTTTGATGTCCTCAGGGCACGTCCAATCGAACGTCAGATTCGTGAAGGGGCATTGGCTGCCCCATCGGCTGGGGACGTTGAGGTTGAAGATGAGCTCCTGCATCGACTGCTTGACCTCCGCATAGTCCAGCCCGTCGAGCCGGATGAACGGCGCCATGTACGTGTCGAAGGACGAGAAGGCCTGGGCCCCCGCCCACTCGTTCTGCAGCGTGCCGAGGAAGTTGACGATCTGGCCGCAGGCCGACCTGAAATGGCGCGGCGGATCGGAGGCGATGGCGCCAGCGATGCCGTTAAAGCCTTCCTCCAAGAGCCTCCTGAGCGACCAGCCCGCACAATAGCCCGCGAGCATGTCGAGGTCGTGGATATGGTAGTCGCCGTTTCTGTGTGCGGCTCCTTCTTCTTCGCTGTACACCTTCGACAGCCAATAGTTCGCGATCGTCTTGCCGGCGGCGTTGAGAATGAGGCCGCCGACGGAGTAGCCCTGGTTCGCGTTCGCGTTGACGCGCCAATCCGCCTGCTCCACGTACTCCTCCACTGTGGAGATCGGGTCGATGTTAACAGTCAAAATCTCGTCCTTTCTACGATGGGTCTTCGATTATACAGCCACGGGGGCCTTGATGGCAGGGTGATGTTTGTATCCTGCCGATGCGTAAATGTCGCTCATTTGATAGTCGAATATCGATGGCACCTTCTTGAGGCTGAGCTCGGGGAACGGGTAGGGTTTACGCCCGAGTTGTTCTCGCACAGCCACTACGTGGTTCTTGTATATATGGCAGTCTCCTCCCGTCCAAATGAACTCACCAACGTCGTAGCCTGTTTGCTGTGCGATCATGTGCGTCAACAGGGAGTATGACGCGATATTGAAAGGAGCACCCAAGAACAAATCCGCACTGCGTTGATACAGCTGGCACGATAGTCTGCCGCCTGCTACATAGAACTGGAATAGAACATGACACGGCATGAGAGCCATGGCATCCAAGTCGCCGACGTTCCACGCCGACACGATATGCCGGCGAGAGTCCGGATCGGCCTTCAAGCTCTCGACCACCTCATAAATCTGATCAATGCCTTTGCCGTCCGGCGCAGGCCAACTGCGCCACTGATAGCCATACACAGGCCCGAGGTTACCATCGGCATCGGCCCACTCGTCCCATATCGAGATGCCATTATCCTTCAACCACTTGATATTCGTATCTCCTGATAGGAACCACAGCAATTCACCCTTCACAGCCTTCATGGGCACGAACTTCGTCGTGATACGCGGAAATCCGTTGTTCAGATCATAGCGGAGCTGCCGTCCGAAGACGGACAGCGTCCCAACCCCTGTGCGATCCTTCTTCTCCACACCGTTCTTCAGCACGTCGGCGAGAAGATCCTCGTACTGTCTGTCAACTATATTCATCAAACGAACTTCCTAACCATGTCGGGACGGAATCCGCTCCAGTGAGTCTGGCCGATCACAACAACCGGCGCTTGCTTATAGCCGAGACCCAACACGAACGACAGAGCGTCGTGGTCCTCGGTGATGTCAACCTCGTCGAAGGGGATGCCCTTCTTCGTCAGGTCCTTCTTCGTCATCTTGCACTGGACACAGCCAGGCTTCGTATACAGCGTTGCTTTCGTCATACGTTTCTCCTTTCGTCAGTGGGATGCATGCTCCCAATCGTCCGCCGGCTGCCCGTGTGCGGCGGTGAATTCGACCCCGTTCCACGTCGTGGACATCAGCTCAGCGATTTTCGGCACCGCCCAGTCTAGCTCCGATTCGGGAATCGAGAAAATCAACTCATCGTGGATTTGCGCGCGAAGCCAGTGAATGAGACGAAGGTCACAGTTCAACATGCGGATGAGCGCATCGGTCATGATCTCCCTTGTCCCCGACTGCCCCATGAGCGCCGAGGACTGGGTGTACGACCGCTCGACATTGACACTCATGCGCCGGCCCCACGCGTTGTAGATGTAGCCGCTCTCACCCTGATCCGCACAGTCCTGACGCCATCGCACAACCCAAGGATAGGCCTCCGCCATCTTCTCGACGAAGTGCTCCGCCACGTCGAGCGGCTGGCCCGACGCCTTGGAGATCGTCTTCGCCCCGCCGCCGTAGTTCCAGGCATGCGAGAGCGCCTTGGCCTTCTGCCGGTAGGGGTTGCGCTTGCGCGCCTCTCCATCTGTCTCCCAGCCATCCGGCATGTGTGCCTCGTACTCGTCGTCACCCCAGACGGCGCGACCAGTGATCTCGTGCGGGTCAGCTCCGGGCAGGAAGTTCTTCAGGTATGCGGGGTCCTGTGCGTAGCCGGCGACGATCCTCGCATCCGCGTTCGAGTAGTCGAACGACACCAGCTTGCAGCCGGGGTCCGGAATGAAGTAGGACTTCTCCACGGCGTTGTCTCCGCGAGCCGTCCACACCGTCAGGCCGGGCTTCGTCGTCGACGAGCGTCCGGACCGCTGGAGATCGTCGACCTCAGGGTGCACACGGCCATCAGGCTGCAGACAATCGATTGTGAGCTGCGCAAGTGAGCGCTGGCCTAGTAGTTCACCCAGGACCTTTCCGAAGGCCTCAGCGTGGCTTCCGTGGCCTCTGAGGAGGTCCTGTACGACGCTGCCGGATAGCTGCAGAGCGCCCGTAGGTGTGCGAGGCCACTCGGGGTGCGTGAACTCGTCCACGCCGAACGCGGCGAGTGCGTCGAGGACGCACTGCTTGCCTTTAGTCGTCCTCCACGGCTGCTTCGAGTCAAGAGGCATGCCCACCGACCTATGCAGGTAATCGAGCAACTTCTCCTTCCTGTCCGCCAACTCGTAGAGTCTGTCGTACGCCTTGTCGGCGTCGATGAGGAAGCCGTTCCTTGACATCTGCGCGTTGATGGCAGCCTTCAGCTGCTCGCGCCAGTCGTACTCGTCGACCTCGTGGCGCAGTAGGAGTTCCTTGAAGATGCCCCGGAGCACCACTACGTCCTGTTCGGAATACTCGCGGAACGTCGGATCGTCAAGCGGAATCAATCCGAAGTCGAGATCGGCGACCTTTGTCCCCGGGGGATTGAACCGCTTGGCGAGGTCTTTCAGATCCATGACCTTACCTTCCAGGCCCAGGTGGTGTGCGAGGTTGTCGAGGGACAGCCATCGGCGCACATTCGAAGGGCTGAGATCGGTGACGACGCGGCGCCCCGCCCTATCCAGGTAGACGGACGGAGCGGGGTAGGCGATGTTCGCCAGCACCATGGTGTCGATGACCTTACGATCCATCGTCATCCGTAGTGGTTCGTCACTGTCCTTGCCGAACAACACGGACAAGTCGAAGTTGTGGCCATTGTGGATCACTACACCGTCGGCTTTCCGAATAGCCTCTATGACCTCGTCGTAATCCTCCGTCAAGACGACTGGGCCCTCGCCCCACGCATACTGACCGAGGCGGAAGAACTCACGCGGCGACATGGACCAGCGCTTCTCGACTCCGTGGGACTCGATGTCGAGGAAGAGGATCTTCGACCACTCTCCGCCGAACGGCGACGACCACGCGCCGTTGTCCAGTAGATAGCGTCGCACAACACCAGCGAACCACTGGGCTGCCGTGTCGATGCCGCAGTCGTCCCACGGTTCGAGGTCGAAGACAGCGGCGCCTTCCTCGGTGTCGGACCACTCGTAGTCGAGGGGTCCGAGCTCCGGATTGGCGGCCACGGCCACCTCCTTGAACATCTCGATGTCACCGGATGCCAGATAGAATCGCACAGTTCTCACTCGTCCACCACCATCGTGTAGAACCAACCCTTGGACTTCTTGCTCTTACCCTTACCTCGGATGTATTCGAGCTCGACCGGACCGGAGATGAGACCCCTGCCGCGCAGCGAAGAGATGATGTTCTTGTACGTCCACTCGTCCAACTCGGGGAATTTGTCCCGGACTTTCGTGCACAGGATGGCGTGGTTCGCCTTGTCGCAGTGCGTGCGAATGAACGTCATGACCGATTCCTGCTGCTTGACGTAGTGACTCGCCGTCACATCGTTGAGCGCCTTGAGCAGGCACCGCACCCAGTGGTTGGCATAGTAGATGGCGTTCAGCATGTGTGTCTTGGTGATGACGCCGTCCTCTCTATCCATGAGGCTGAACAGCCCGGCAACCTGGGGAACGGTGATGCACAGTCTGCGGAAGGCAGACTCGAAGATCGATGACTTGTCTTCGACGATGTCGAAGCGCTGGACATTCATGCACCACGTCTCGTAGCGGTCGAGCGCCTCGTCGTCCACGTCGAGCAGAATTCGGTTGACGTCAATCTCCCTTTCCTGTAGGCGCTGCTCCACATCTGGCACGTCGTCGGTTTTGTAGCACACCCGGCACAGCTGGTTGACGCGGCTGGCCAACGTGTGCGCGAGCTTCTGCGCCTTCCTGTCGCGGTCCTTGCTGTTGCCGAACTTGCGGCGGCTGTTGAACATGGCGGCGATCTTCGGCTTATCGTCGCTCTTACCCTCGTTATCTTCCTCGATGTACGTCACCCATGTGAAGCGTGTAAGGAAACCGTTTTTGAAGTTCCTCATTTCGAGGATGTCGATCGACTCGTCGTAGATGCCCGTGAGGATCACGTTGAGGTGTGCGTTAGCGCGATCTACACCTTCGGTCGTGATACGACGCGTCATCTCGACTTCGCCGCTGAACAGTTTGCACAGGCCGGCGTCGAACCCGTTCCACGACCCGCGGTTGTCCATGATGTCCCGGAACTTGTCCTGAATCTCATCGAGAGCCATATATGTGGGTGTGTTATGGAACGGGGCGATGTCGCGTTTCATGGCTTGGATAGTGGAGTCGCTCGCCACTTTGATGCTGTTGGAACGCCCTATCAGGGTACCGCACAGATCGATGACCGCCTGAGCTCCATTCACAGCGGTTGTCTTGTGCGCAGTACCGGAAGGGCCGAGGATGAGCGGCCAGAAGCGAAGCCCCTGCTCGTCGTCGCCCGTGGTGTTAATAGACCCGAAAGCGCCGATCGTCGTAGCCATCGTCACCAAACCGAGCGCAGCGTGGTAGGCGTCCGCGGTGTCCGTCACTGTGCGACCGTAGTCGATGTAGTCTTTGATAAACGTCGGATTATCGTCGCTTTCGACGAACGCCACCTCCTCATCTGTTAGAAGCTGTATCTCACCCGTCTGATACTCGCGAATAGCGTTGGCAAAGCTTTCGTCCCCGAGAGCAATGCCGTTCTCATCGAGGTGCGTGAAGCTGTCCTTGTACTCCTTGCTGAACTTCTCGACCTCTTTCCACGTGCACTGCTCCCAGTTGTCGCGCTTCGGAATAGCGTGGCCTTCCTTAGTTTTTCGGCCGGCGTAGACAGGGTTGTACTTGTTGCAGTGTGCGCGAAGCATCAACTGATACACCTCGTTGTCGGTGAAGGTGGATCGGAAGAGCTCCATCTGGAACTTCTTAGCCGTCTGAGACCAGCTCTGACGCCCGTCCTCAATCTCGTCGAGGTACATTGACCGCAACGATTGCGTCTTGAGCTTGTCTTCGATGACGCGAAGCTGCTCGTCATCGCACATCGGAGGAGCTTCGCCGACTTTCTTCGCCTCTTCGAGGCGCACAACCGGGTAGGCCGCCTTAATTTCATCTAACGTGTAGACGGCGCCCGTGTTCTCGACAACCCGCACAGGGTAGTCGGCGCCGTACTTCGTGTTGACGGAGCCCGGCACGCGAAGCAGCTTGGACGCCTGCCAGCCGGAATCGCAGCCCTTGTCGCGGTGCTTCTGGTAGATAGACCGCGCCACTTCCGAACACTCGGCCAGCGGGTGGGGCGTGTCGAGAACCCACCAGCAATGCGTGCGGTTCCTCGATGTGCGCACAACGAAAGAGGGCTCGACCTCGAACTCGCTCGGAGGACAGGTGTCCGCCTCGGCCCACACGACACCGCACATGGCTCCTTCGTCGTCGCCAGAACGGCTCTTACCCGTGAAGACACCGACCGAGCAGTAGGTGTTCTCGTCCTCGCGGATGGACAGGTAGCGCTGTGCGAGGTCGCGCTTGGTCGGCCAGGCGAGGAACTTGCTTTTGACAGTCTCTTCCTCGTCGAGGGGGTCCATCGTCACAATGTTGATGTAACCCTCGATGTCTTTGTATATCGCGTCTAGGAATTCTATTGCTTCCATCTTCTCTTCCTTTCTCCTCTGAACCTACGTTGTCTTATAGAGCAGGAACGGCCCCATTGGGGCCGTTCCTTACTCCTCTCTTCTATCCGATGCTGAACTTCCGCGTCGTGTCCCTGGCCGGCTGGACCTTAGCCGTGGGTGCGTCCTGCACGACCTTGGGCTTCAGCGGCTCGCCAAGCTGTTCCAGCTCTCGCTTTCCGTCGTCCACGTAGTAGGACTCGACCGTCGCGTTAACATAACCCCGATCGTTGTGGCGGTTCCCGATTTTGACGAGGACCGTCTGGTCGGGGTCGACCAGTTCGGTTTCGTCCTCGGGGATCAGGAAGCCCTCGTCGGGGTCGTAGGCGCCGACGGCCTCCCAGAAGTTCGGAAAGCTGTAATTGAGCTTGCCGTTCTTCCAGTGCGGCTGGAGCGGGACGTTGAAGTCCTTGACGATGGCGCCGTCGTAGTCGTCGGTCGGGCCTTCGATGATCTTCAGGTCGACGACGAGGCGGGGCAGTCCGGCATTCGCCGCGGACTTGTACTCCCCCTTCTCCACATCGCAGATGATAGCCCGGTAGACGCCGGGCGCCGGAACCTTGACGGCCCCGCCGCGGCCCCCGAAGTGGCCGTCGGATCCGAGAGCGGACTTGAGTTCCTTGTCGTCGAGTTTGAATGCCTTATAAGCGGGTTTGCGTACCATAATGTTCTCCTCTCTCAGTGGTTGTCGCAGAGCTTCCAAAGCTTTTCGATGGTCAAGTCCTCCACGAAGGGAGGAAGGTTGAAGCGGTTCTTGGCTCCGATCGTCCGGGACGCGAACATCTGCGCTTCCGTGTGCGACTCTCCGGTCTTCCGATCGGTGTCCAGTGACAAATGTACCACCACGTCGGGCGTCTGTCCAACTTTGGCCCTCGAACCAGAGCCGCGCCAGGCGAAGTCCGCCACCCCGTTGTCGTCGGTCTTCTGGTGGACGACGAGGATGGACAGCACACCGGCGTCCTTCAGAAGCGGGAAGATCCCGTTCGAGCCAGTCGTCTTCTTCGCGGCCTCCGTCCAGATGGCGAACTTATTGGGGTTCTGCTTAGCCATCTCAACGGCTTCGAAGTGGTCCGCACACCAATCGTTGTAGACGTTGAGCGGGTCGATGACGATCGTCTTGTACTCACGGGGCATCTCACCTGTGAGAAAAGCCACAAGGATGCGGTCCGTGTTGTGGATCCACCCTTCCTCCTTGGTCATGCCCTCCGGTATCGGCATGTTCTTAGGTCTGACGATGTCGATGTTCTCCGGCGGAACATCGCGTGTAACGCCTGTCGTGCTTCCTTCGAGATCGAGGTACAGCACGGGCGACGTAGGCTCGAACTTAGCGGCCGAAGCGGCGAACGTCGTCTTCCCCTGGCCATAATCGGAGTAGACGAGGATCTGCTCGGGTTTGCTGAGTTCGTCGGGTTTGATGATGAATGATTCGATGTCGAAATCTGTCATTCGTCTTCTCCTTTCTCTTGACGGATATAAAGCTGCTCTGTGCTCTTAAGACACTGAAGATACTCCTCTGCTGAAGCCAACATCTTCACTCTCTTCGGATCCAGCTTTTGAACATAGCAACGTCGAAGCGTATCTCCAGATAGAGCCTTTTCAGCCTTCGATATATCGAAACGGTGAACCTCCCTTCGCGTAACTATGTACGGGCCAGCTACTCCGGACTCACCGACCTGCAGCCTTTGCTTGATAACTGCAGCGAGTTCCTTCTTCCTCTCTTCGAGGCTGTCAATGAGCCCGGATATGTAACCGTATTCTAGAATGTCGTCCTGTTCTTTCATGCAAAACCACCGCCTACGTATTCTTCTTAACAGCCAACACGTTGCAACGGTAGCAACCGGGATACGACGGAAAGTCCGTGAAGCCGTCGCACAGGGCATCGATGATGTGCTGCCCGCGCTGCCACACCTGCTCAGCCTTCTCATGGTCATAGTCGATCGTGAAGATCTCCACATCGGACACCTGCGAAGCGTCCCTCGGAATGAAAACGACTTTGATCTTGCGCACAGTCCCCTCGCCGTCGCGGCGCTCCTTGCCGAGCGCGTAGAGGTGGGTCTGTGCGACGTAGGCGATGTACTTGCCCTTTGCGCTGTCCCCGCTCACGTCGGGCACGTCACCATGCATCGAGAACACTGCGCTGAGCGCCTTCAGCTTGGAGCGGGTGGTCGTCTTGTAGTCGACGATCGTCCCGTCCTCGGGGTCGTAGGCGTCGGCCGTGGACCGGATCAGTCCGTAGTTCTCGTAGAGGCCGAGCTCGAAGCGCTGCTCCAGCTCCCACTTGGGGAAGAGCCGCTTAGCCCAGTACTCCAGACCCCGGTGGATGTCCGTTCCGATCCTGGCGCCCATAACGAAGTTGGACTCCCGCATCTCGCGCGGCACCAACTCGACCCCGCTCTTGTCCTTGATACCCGGAAGGATATCCTCGGCCAGGCACAGCGCACACGGGTTGGAAAGGTTCGAGGCGCCCACCCGGATCTGCTTGTCACGCCGCGTCTGCGGCGTGAACAGCGACAGTAGTTCGTCGTTCCTCATACCAGTTGAAGCTCCCAGCCTTTGTTGATCGCGAAGTTGACGATGTGCTTACACTCGATGATAGCGGGTGTGTCGCCTGTATTGTGCAAGATGATCGGCCCGTCCTTATATTTAAGTGTAGTGTGCGGTTCGAGTGCCGCCCGTTGAGTGTCTCGCTGACCCCACACATGTTGAATGAATGGCACAGGTGCGAAGTAGAGCAGATCGTTGTCCATGAGGTTGCGAATATCAGCCAACCCCAAACAGTACTCTGCACCGTTAACGTCCAACCACTTCTTAAGCGCAGGTATGAAAGCGTATCGCTTGTCCAAACTATCGAACAGGACCGGCGCTCCCTCCAACCGCTCTTTAATGTATTCGTCCATCTTGTACCTCCTTTCTCTGTCACCCGAGAACAACGGCCTCTTCGGCACCGAACCCGGCATTGTTCGACTCGAAAAACTCATCGTAGTGCTCGTTGTACCCCACGCGGCAGTCGAACAGGTCGAGCGACTCCACTGGGTACAACTGATAGCCCCGAGCCACGAACAGCTTCAAGTCGCCGTACTTGGCACGGGCTTTCTCAAGGTCGTCGATGAACTCCGAAATCGTCATGGTGCGTTCCTTTCTCTCAATCGGCTTGTGCCTCCACAGTACACGCACAACCCCGGCCGTGCAAGCCGGGGTTGTGTGACATGCCTCACTTGTTCAGCGCGGCCCTGTTGGCCTGCGCCTGACCGGCGAGCCGATGGAACGTACCGTCGTCCATCGTGCCCCGGGCCTGGAAATAATACCGTATGATTCGCTCGGCGGGTTGCCCCATGCGGTTCAGGCGCCCCTTTGCCTGTTCGCACAGCATCCCGTTCAGGTCCTCGTCCAACCACACCTCGACGTGGCACACGCGCTGCAGCCCGTCCAGTCCCTCCGCGGCGGCGCCGACAGTGCACAGCAAGACCTGCACATCCCCTTCTGTGAAGCCTGCAAACGCCTCACTACGTGCTTTAGCGGTCTGCGCACCCGTGTACAGCGCCGTCTTCGCACACACCCTGTGAGCCACGGCGTTGGCGAAGCGCTGACTCGACGTGAACACCAGCACCTTGTCATGCGGGTGGTGCTTCTCGATCAGCGCGTTCAACACGTCCAGCTTTCTAGACGGGCAGTCCGGGTCGAACGTGACCGAATCCATATCGGTTTCCGAGTCATACACCATACACGGCTCGCCCAACGTCACCTGACGTAGACGTAGCAGCTTCACCAATGGGATCGAGGCCACCAGCAAGCCGCCCTCCACCTCGGAGATCAGCTCATATTGCAGTTTGTCATATATATCGCGCTGCTTATGCGTCAGCTCGCACTCGACGATGCGAGTGTCCACCGGCTTCTTCTCGGCTGGCAACCCCACCACACATGGCAAAGAACGAAGGAAAGCGCCGGGCTGCTTCTCCGACACGATCGTCTCGATCTCCTGCAGCCTGCCGTACCTGTCGTGGATCCAACTGTTTTGAACAATGCACCACCGCGCCTTCCAGCGATGGAACGACCCCTCCACGTACAGCCAATCCCTCTTGTCGCGAGACAGCGGCACACGAGACGGGTCTTCAACGTTCCACCACAACCAGCGGCAAATCGACCACAACCCTTCGAAACGGTTGCCTTGCGGTGTGGCCGACATCGCCAGTTTAAAACCAGCATTCCGCAGGCTCCACATGGCCTTCGCCCGTCCGGATTTACGATTCGACGCCGACTGCACTTCGTCGTACACCACGAAGTCCGGTTTAGCCTTCGACCACGGTAGAAGGTTCTCTTTACCCTTCTCAACGTTCCTCGTATTGTAGTCGGATAATCCTAGGTACTCCCTACCGACGTAATAGATGCCCGGTATACCTGCACGGAGGTCGTCGAAATAGTCGAGGTGCTTAGAGTCGATCCGCTTGAACGGCAGTTCCACGCCCTGCCGGGCGAACGTCGCCTTCCAAGCGTTGACGATCTGCGGCTTCGCCGGTCCTACGATCAACGTCGTCACCGGGTCGAGACGCTTCATCACCTCCACCGCGCACAGGGTCTTGCCCGTCCCCGTGTCCGACACGTCCAATGCGGAGCAGAGGCCACCCCGCTGTGCGACGATGGCCTCCACCTTCTCCAGCTGCGCCGGGGTAAGCTCCAACGGCTGGTTCACGCCCGCACCACCTCGAACTTCGCACACGACACATCGATAGATCGGACCAAGATGTCCATGTTCAACCCGATCGAGAATGCCTTGATGTAGTACTTGTCGGCATCCGCCTTGCCGTCCTTGTCCTTCGTCAGGAAGAACTCGACGCCGTCGTAAATGCGCCTACACCACACGTAGCCCTGGCTCTTCAGCAGGCCGGTCACCGAGTCGGGCGCACAGTCCTCGCCCTTCGCGTGGAACGGCGGGTCGTAGAAGCGGTCCACTGTATGCCTCGACGCGTCGTAATAATACCCGGACGGGGCCACGTCGGGGTTGATCGGCGGACCGTCCTGCTTGACGAGGATCAAGCGGACCCCGTTGCACGTGTAGAACACCTTCCGCTCCGACGCGTATCCGATGCTTATCGCGCGGAACGGCTTGCCCACCGCATCCTCTACCATCTCTTTGTGCGACCCGTGCATCGCCTCGCGCGACGTAGGCACGTACTCGATCGTGTCGTCCGCGTTCACGGCGAACCACCCTTGAAGCTTGCCCTTCTTTCCGTACAGCAACTGCCTCACAATTTGCCCTCCTCTTCTCTCCTAGCCCGGCGCTCGAACGAGTCTTCCCCGCCTATCACGCCGAACAGCCTTTTCTGTCCTCTCTCCATGCGGTCTGCATAGTCCTTGCACTCAAGTCGCACAGGACAGATCGAACACACCCACTTGGCCCGCGCATAGTAGGGGTCGTCCTCCACGTCGGCCCCCTCGCGGGGGGCGAAGAACAGGTGCATGCCGATATCGCTCTTCTTGCAGCGCGCCTGCTTGACCCATTCTTCGCCCCTCCAGATGTCGGCGATGTCCATTACTGCTTCTTCACACGCCCCTTAAGACGAGACAGCTGGGGTCCGATCGGGTTACGGTAATGCCCCTTGACGCTGTACGGCTCCTTCGCCTTCGACGACAGTTTCGTAAACGACACCTGTGCGATCGGTTCCACGCCGGTCGAATCCAACAACAGGTCGAAAACCGTTGGAAGGACCAGCGGATAAGCGTTGACGTTGTACAGTTCGAGCGTCACATGCCCGGAGAATCCGGGGTCGATGAAGCCAGCGGTGATATGCGTCAACAGGCCCAGGCGGCCCCAGCTCGACCGACCCTCCACTTGTGCGGCGATATTCGCTGGAAGGGAGAACTTCTCCAACGTCGCGCCCAACCACAGCTCGTGGGGCGGGAGGACGAACTCACTCCGTGCACCCCAAGCCACATGCCGCTCACCCGTCTTCGTGTTGAGGAAGTACGGGCCTAGGTGCACGTCGTAGCTAGCCGGCTGAAGGCAATCGTCGCGGAGCGGGTAAACCAGCTCCCCACCCTTCGCCAGCTTTTTAATGTCCTTGTCAGATAACATTGAACGACAGCTCCTTCCTGTCTAGTGTGTCTTGGTCGATCTTGAACGCCACAACGGGTTTACTTTCTGTTTGCGCGCATATGCACAAGGTGACGTCCCCTCCGCCGCGGTTAACGAACACTTCGCCCACAGTGAACGGCACCCGCTCTGGGTGAACGCGCACACGCAAAGCCCCATTCGTCACGGCGTCGTAGTCGTCGTCCAAGTGCATGCACAGTCCGCCGTCCGTCGCCGACACGCTCTGCACGCGAGACCCGATGAGCGCGTCTTTCAGGGCTGCGACGTATACGGGAAGCGGGTCGGTCGGCTGTGCGAGCTCCACGGTGAGAACGGTGTTCCCCTTCCCGCCAAGAAGCCGCCACGCATCCGATCCGTCCTGCTTCATCGCACGCCGCATAGATACAAGCGGGGTTGAGCAGCCGCTAGGCCTATAGTCTGACACGAAATACTCCGATCTTTTGAAGTAGGCTGAGACGCCGTTATCGAAGAACAACGTGGTCCTATCGGCCTTGTAGTCCACAGTGTGCAAAGCCCACCCCTCGCGCACTAGTGGGTCAAGCAGATCGAAAGCCCGTTGAATCAGCTCCCCGTCAGTCGTCCTTGCCATCTTCGTTCTCCCCTTCCTCGGCATTGAAAAACAGCTCGACTGCCCTACCCTTCTCGGTCGTGACGTACACCCTGTCGCCCCAGTCGATGACGTTGTCCACCGGAGAGTCGAGAAACGGCCAGTGAATGGAAACGCCCGTCAGGCTATCGGCCTCCGCCGTGAACACCACACCGGTGGCCAAAAGAGCGTATTTCTTATATTGGTTGACATTCATCGAGCTGTGCAGGTTCTTACCGTACAACTCGCCGAGCAGCCAATCCTTCCGGGAGATGTTCCGAGGCTCCACGTGTGCGATAACGTCGCCATACTCGTCGAAGAGGCGAACCTGCCGGAACTGATCGTCATACCTCACGTAGCTCACAAGCACGTCGAGCTTGTTCAAGCCATAGCGCCCCACTCTATAGCCCCATTCTCTCCTTTTGTTACGCAAAGGGAGCGCTACGTGGCTGGACAGGCTGGTGAAGAACAAGCTACCGTCCCTGACCTCCATGCCCATCAGCGGGAAGCCTTCAAGCCTTTTCAAAGCATCCACGTAGTCCTGCGGTTTTTTGAATTCCATAACGATTACTCCTTTCTCTCAGTGATGTGCATATTAAACAGTGTATACAGAAAGGGCGGGGGCCGTCAAGCCCCCGCCCTGTGACATAGGTCACCCTCCATTACTGTGCTGCGCGTTTGCGAGCAGACGTCAAACGCCACACGCCGGTCGAACAATTGTTCTCCTCCCACGCTTCGCAGATCTCGAAGCTCCGGGCCGGCTTCAGCGTCAAAGAACCGTCTACCTCTCTCCACAGTTTACACAGAGTCCGGGTCGAGCAGCTGTCCGGACCGGGGTCGACGCCTTCCTCCGCGGGGGAGAAATCGCACAGCCACAAAGAGCCCACGTCGTCCGACCGGGCCAGCGTCCGCCACGGATTCGTCTCCCAGTATTCCGCAACAGGTGGAAACAACACCACATCGTACAAAGACACGTGCATGTGCTCCATGTACGCCTGAGGGCTGTCGAACTCCACTATGTGCATGTCGCCGACCGTCACATAGAAACGATCGAAGAAACACAACACCATCCGGAAACTCGACGAATCGAACACCCGCACACCATGTAGCTTGTACGGATCCAACGGTTCCACGAACACCGGAACGTTATCGAGCTCCTTGAGAGGGACCAGCTTTACAGTGTGCGCTTCGTTATCCACGTGCAACACGCCATACATCGAACCCTCGAACCGGATGTAGTAATCCCTCAACTTACGGCTCTGACCGGGCGGAATCAACTTCAAAGCCATTTCGTTTCGTCTCCTCTCAAACTAGACCAAATAGAACAACCCGATCGTCTCGTGATGAGGGTAGAGCATCACCCTCAGCCGCTTAGTCAGCGGGTTGTAACGGGACATGTACTGCGCCTCGCCCTCCTTCACGGCCACCGTACCGTCCGCCCTGTAATAGCGCACATCCGAACCAGATGTGTCATAAGCATTCGCTATAGCCCGAGCGATGTCCTTATGCGTCACCAGTCGATGCACCTCACCTGATAGGTATGAATGAACTCGTCTTTCTTCATGACGAAAAGACAAGTGGCTACATCGCTATCGTTCTTCATATGGACGTGAATCGTACGACTCCCCCTGTCATAAGACAGCCACACGTCGCGATAGAGGGTCTTCCTCCCACCCCATGGCTCATCCGGCACCGGCTGAACCAGGTCTGCATTCACTTCGCCGCGCAACATCTCCGTGTACGGGTTCCGCTCGCCGTCTTCCACAGTGAACATGTTCGGCCAGTCTTCCGGCACCAGCTCCTGCAACACCGTGTTATAGCACATGTCAGGCGGAAGGCGGTAGTGCACCAGCAGAACATCCCCATAGGGGTTCGTGTATGGCGCCGCCTCATCGCACGTCGTCAAGTCGAACTGTTCCGGCAGTTTTTCGTCGAAGCGAGGACTGTTCGCATCCACGCACACGAAACCACGATTCCGGATATAGGCGCACAGGCAACCCTCGTAGTCGTAGAACAGCATGTTAATCCTCCTTTCAGTCAGGCTCGACGATAACCAACCACGGCTCGTCCGAGGTCCCATCTTCGAAGAACGACGTGATCACGTCCGACGTCGTGTGCGTCTCCTCGATCACGGACACCGCACCGATCTCGGACTTGACCTCCACCGAAGCGGCGGGGGAGAGGACGATGGATATCTTATCCAGGCCCTCTTCGAACCACCGGCTGACTACGAAAGACACGCACAGCCTGCGGGGCTGTGAAGAAACCGTGACCTTCTCCACCTCATGGTCCAGTATCAAACCAAACCGCGTGCTGTCTTCATCGTATTCTGCCGTCACAGAAGTCAACTCCACATCGCCGACGTCGAAGAGCGTCGTCTTACAGACCCAATCGTCCGTGTAACGCTTCGTACAGGAGGCCACCCACTGTCCGTTCGGCGTCACCGGAATCTCCAAGCTCCTCACGTTCGGTTTCTTAGCCAGTTCTGCCAACAGCCCCGGTGTGTAATCAGTTCCTATCATGCTCTTTTCTCTCCTTTCCCTGCGGAGCCCCGCGCTCTGCGCGGGGCTCCGGTCGTTATGCCGTGTTTAAAGCACTCCGTCCATTTCGCCGTCCGCATAGGGGCGAGTGGCCTGAACCATCTCGGAGAACAGCGCCATCAGACTCACCGTCACCGCCGCCGGTCCGTACTCCACAGCCACCGCGGTGATACGCCGCCCGGACTGCGAGTTCGGGCCAACCTGCACATCTGCGAACGGGAAGACGCCTACAGGTTCCTCGTACGGCGCTTTATCGGGATTGGGGTCTGCCAGGATCGCGTACAGCCGGCCATCCTCAGCATGGCGCACACCTATCAGCTTCTCATAGAACAACGGCTGGAACTGCTTGCCCACCCGGTCGGTACGCAGCTTCATGAACTCCTCTTCAGCTGCGTTGTAGAACCGCACGGTCGAACCCTCGCCTGAGCGGGTGTCGATTATTGTATGCGCGACCCTGTCGAGGACATCGGGGTAAAGCTCCACGGTGGACGCGGTGAAGAAGTCAACGGCCCGGTCAATGGTAGGCGTGGTCTCCATAATCAGTTCCTTTCTCTCAAGCCGGGGTTTCCTTTTACCCCCGCTGTGCTTACAGTCTAGACCGAATCGACGGTCGCGTCAAGCGCCCCGTGTGCGATGTGCGTCACATCTTCCGTCGCAGCTCGGTTATCCAGTCGGCGACCTCCGCAGCCACAGAGTCGGGCGTGTCCTGTGCACGGTCCACGATGATCGGTACGAACCTCGACATCTCCCCCGCGACGAACGCGTTCGTCAGGAACCTCCGGTACGCCTCCGTTGTACCGAGGGGGTTGTAACCGTCGGGGTCCGGGTAGTCCGGGTCCGTCAGGGTAGAGGGGTCGCGTGGCATCAGCACGAACGTCGTCAGCGGAACGCGGTTCAGCCAGTTCAGCGTGAGCGCTGTGTTCTCCGGGATCTCTTCATTTCTAAGGTGTGCGTACACCGCGGTGCTGAGCGCCCACCTGTCCAGGATGTACAGCGTCTCGTGTTCTTCGTTCACTGCGGTCGGTGCGTTGGGGAACAGCACGGGCTCCGGTCGGAAGGAGAGCCAGTTCTCCATGTCCCTCGCGTAGTCCTCTGCATTCAGGCAATAGCCCTCAATGCCTGCGCACGCGATCATCGTGCCCGTAGGGAAGTGCCGAATGCGCACGGAGGAGTAGGGAGCGGGGTGGGTGCGGCGTAGCAGCAGCCCTTTCAGGGCTGCTGCTACGGTCGACTTCCCCACGCCGTCAGGGCCCTCCAGCGCTATGTATGTTGCGGTCATTTCTCGCTCCTTTCGTCTATTGTCTTCTGCATGTGCGCCGCGGGTGTGCATGCTATGCCCGTCGCACACCCCCCTTCCGAGAACGCCTCGAACCACGTGTAGTCGGACATGGGCAGCACCCCCTCGTCGATCACGGTGTGGGGGGTTATCCCGTAGCCCACGTCGCACAGCTCCAGCGTCGCCAGAAGAGCGAGGTCGAAGAAGGCTACAACCGTCATGCCGCGCCTCCTCCAGTGTGTGCGTCGTCTACGCCATCCAAGTCGCCGAGGCAGAAGGGCCACCCGCACACAGACAAGTGCGGGTTCAACCCAGTCGCTTTGATCAGCGCCTTCACGGCGTCCCGTGCGTTCATGCCGCGGGCGTCGACTTCTACGGCCTCATCGCCCCGGGCCATGGACGACGTGGAGAGAGGGGTGTTGTTCAGCACGATGTGCGTCCTGGCTAACGTAGGGCCGGTGATGTGCGGTATGTACATAACCTGCAGGTTGAAGTAGAAGACGTCCAGGTGTTGTACGAGCCACGTGCGCACAGTGCATTCGACCTCGGGCGTGAGGTTGTGAGCGAACACCCACCTGTGAATGTCTTTTTCGTCGAGGTGGGCCATTGTGCGCTGTGTATATAGGTTGCCCTGCGAGCGTGCAGGAATCGTATAGCGCGTTCGCGTCATCCCACACTCATCTCCTTCGCCCTCTTGACCGCTCTGCGGTATTCGGGCCACTGCTTCTCGTAGGGTCTGCCGTCAGCGTCCCAATAGTCCTTGTAGCTCAGCCCGGGGTGTGTGGAGATGAACTCCGCCAGGGCCTCGTAGAAGGCCTCCTTGAAGCGCTTCGCTCGAAGTTTGCGAGCTCTTTTGTCGGGGTCCGCCGGGTCCTTTCCGCGCAGGTCCACGTCGTGAAGCGGGTTCGATTTGAACTCGCGGAACATGAGCCTTAAGCGCTTCCGGGGCGCGGCGGTGGCGTCGAGGGCCGGGTCGCACAGTGCATCGCACAGGGAGGAGGGGGTGGCGGTCGTCACGCCGAAGCGTTCAAGCGCTTCCTTCAGCGTTGTGTTTTCGGTCGGCGTGTCGGGGAGGACCAGGATCATTCTGTCCGCGTAGTTCGGATTGAGAACGATCCTCGTCCCGTATTCGAGTTCGGCCCGTGTGCGTATTTCTTGCGCACACAGATTTTCGTCGGCGACCTCGATCGCCACACTGATCCGTTTCATTTCGATTTCTCCTCTCACTCGAAAATGTATTTTCGATCGATTTCGACTCACATTGCGTGATCGATTTCAACTCGATTTTTAGCATAGGGACGGATCGATTTCAAGTCAAATCGTGGAATGTGAAGTTGGTCACAGTGGTGTTGTGAGGGGTTGTGTTATAATCACGCGCCCGCGCGCACCTGACACGTCGCACACCCCATAGATCGGCGAGTTTCCGCGGGGAAGTCTGTGTCGAGGCTGGGCCGGGGCGAAAATTCTGACAGTGACTCTCAATTGACAGTGACTCTCAAAATTTCGGTACATCTTTGTATTGAGAATCGTTCTCAACAAGAAAAATAGTCCTAACACACCACCCCCACACAACTTACTAACACATTATATCTGTATATCTATACCATTAAGATAATTTCCTTAATTCTATACCTTTGAACCTATAACTCTACTATTATTTGGGTATGTATGCCTTATGTAGAAGCGGATCCCGTCCCCGCCGAATCCGCACTTCTTGCTGTTTGATGCTGTTTGAGAACAACGTGTTTTGCGTCTGTTCAGTTTTGTCACATTCTTCACACGCCTCCGCTGCGGGGGCTGTGCGCCGTGGGGTGTGCGCCTTCCGCGAGGCCCAGTTGCGCCTCAGGATCACGAGGTTGCTCTCTGAGGCGTTTTCGGGGTCGTCCCGGTAGGGTCGCTTGGGTCGGGGGCTGAAATCGCCTCAGAATCGATCCTCGTGCGTCTGAGGGGGTGCCGCTCGACCGCTCGGCGCTGTGTGGTGTGCGCCTCGGGACTGTCCGTTCCGCCGACCGCCGGTCTAATTTCTCTTATCTTTGAGCCCCGAAATTCGAAAATGGCCCTCTTTGTACCCGAAAACTGCCCCCGAAATTCGAAAAGGGGCCTCTTTGTAACGTTTAATGACAACCTTTACCTACGTAACCGTAAGTTACTGCTACGTAGGTGTAGGTTACCTCGTGGTAGGTTACGCTGACGGAAGTTACTGGCGGGTAGGTTACTACCCGGTAGGTTACGGGTGCGTAGGCGTAACCTCCCGGGCGGTAGGTTACCGCTGCGTAAGCTGCTCCGACGTAGTCGTAGGTTACTGCCGGGTAGCTTACGCCGACGTAAGCGGAGGGATGGCCCCAGCCTCCTACGGGCGGGTAACCTACGGTGCCGTATGATGCCTGGAAATGTGACTGAGAACACACCGCCAGGGCTTGACAGGGGCCCCGGACCCGGGTAGAATTGTTGGTGTCAAAGGGAAAAAGAGAGAAAGGAACCCCGATGACGAAGATCGAAGCCCTCCGCTGGACCGCCGAGCTGGACCTCCCCACCGCCGCCTCCGAAGTCGCCTGGTTCGCCCAGTGCGGCTGGGACGAAGCCCGAGACGCCCTCCTCGCCGTCGCCGGCAGGGGCCGGCTGGGCCGCTACAGCGCCGCAGACGTCAGCTGCGCATGGGCGAAGATCCGCCCCAGCACCGCCCCTGCAGACTGATCCCGAAGGCCCCCGCTCCGGCGGGGGCCTTCCCATGCCCGCAGACGGCCCTCAGACGCGCGAGGATGGCCCCTGAGGCGCCTTCGGGGCCGGGGTGGGGCCACCCTACCGGAGAAGTCCTGCGAGGCCCTCAGAGGGCCGTCTGCGAGCTCTGAGGGGCACCCCCGAAGGCGGGGCCCGGCCCGAGCGGGGCTGTGCGCCTCCGGAGACGGCCCCGAGCAATTACGCAACGTCGATGTTGCGAAAATCCCGGAACTCAAAATGTGATCTTGGTCTCATTTTCCGAAATCGGGACTAAAGTCCCAGCTCGAGCAACCATGTGAGCAATCTCACACTCTGGGAGGCTCTCGAGCAGCTATGTGAGAAACATCACAATGTGACCTTCGTCACGCTCGAGGGGCTCTCGAGCAACCATGAAAAATACAATTTGTGAGCTGGAACACACTTGCTCGGGCGGCCCTCCGACGCCGGCTTCGGCCCCGAGCTCCCGTGTGCGACGTCGGGCCCGGAGTCCGCCGCGCCGAAGGCGCCCCGAGCAACCCCGGAAATGTGATACACCTCACGTCCGAGCGGCTTGACAGCGCCGCTCGACTGTGCGAGGATAGAGCTATCGGAACGAAGAGAGAAAGGAAGTCCGATGACCACGAAGTACCCCTACAGCCAGGCCCTGGCGAAGTCACTCACCGAGAAGCTCGGAGGCCTCGCCTTCGTCCTGCCCGACGGCGCAGTCCAGGCCGACACCCCCGACGGCACGCTGACCGTCTACGCCGACGGCGCCGTCCGAGTCCGCGAGTGCGGCGAGACCGAAGCCTGGCCAACGCTCCGCAGCGCCGTCGCCGACTGGGGCGTGGAAATGTGAGCCACCCCACTCCGGAGGGGCTTGACAGCCCCTCCGGAGGCCCGCTAGGATGAAGACATCGGAACGAAGAGAGAAAGGAACTCCGATGAACCCCTGGAAAACCGCTAACGCCGTCGTCCGGCACCTCGAAGCCACAATCCCCGTCTACGTCAGCCTCGTGGACGGCCGGAGCTTCATCGTCGACGCCCCGCTGGAGGGCGACGTCAGGATCACCCCCGGTGTGCGCACCTACGAAGGCGGCCAGCGGCTCCTGGAGGACCTCGAAGCCGAGCTCACGGACGCCGGCTACGACGTCCGCCAGGTGGCCTGCCAGCGGACCCTCGCCATCGAGCTCCGTGTGCGCGACGACGAAGGCGGGTGGGCCTGATGAGGCGCTTCTGGAGCGCCGTCGCCGTCGCAGCCGGCCTCCTGGCCGGCTGGGGCGCCGGCGAAGGCCGGGCCCCGAGCTGGGACGCCTACGCCGGAGTCCGGCCCGAGCCGACAGTACTCGGCCTCACAGTGACGCACATCACGAATCTCGGGCTTGACATCCCCGCAGACGCCCGCTAGACTAGAGATATCAGCGAAGACGAGAGAAAGGAAACAGCTGATGCATACCACCACCTTCACCCCCGAAATCGAAGTCCCGGACTTCGTCGCCAGCCTCCGAGCCGACCGCGAGCGCCAGCGAGCACGACGCCGGAGCCGCCGTCAGAACCGCGGATGGGAGGCCTGAGAACGATGACCTGGCTCGACTTCGCACAAGCCATCTGGGACGCCTTCTACGGACTCATGTCCACCTCCGAAGAGCTCGTGGAGCACCTCCCGACGCCGCTGCAGTGCTTCTTCGACTGGTGTTAACAACATCACACCGGAGGCCGCTTGACAGCGGCCTCCGGACCGACTAGACTAGAGATATCAGGAAGACAGAGAGAAAGGAACCCCTGATGATCAACCGCTACCTCACCGCCGTCTCCGACGCCGACCTCCTGGACGCCGCCTCCGACGCCCTCGTGGACGCGGGGTGGAGCCTGGACGAAGACCGAGAGCTGCCTTTCGAGGCGGGCTACTATGAGGATCCGGAGGCCGCCTTCGAGGTCGACTCCGAGTGGGACGGGATCCAGGCCGACGCCGTCAGCAGGCTCTGGGACCGGCTCTCCGACGAAGAGCGGGTGGAGCTTTGGCTGCACGACTGCGCGGGGCAGGACCCCGACGACCCCGTCGACGCCGAGACGGTCTGGGAGCGGATGGAGGCCGCCGTGATGGAGCAGCTCGGGAGCGTCTACGAGGACACGGGCGCCCGCGTGACGGAGGCCTGCACCAGAGCTCTGAGGCTGACTTCGGCGGAGGCCCTGGCCCGGGTACTGGGCCTGTACGAAGTCGCCCGAGCGGATGCCCGGAGGTGCTGGGGCGAGCCTTCGAGGATGCGGGCCTTCGACGTCGAGCACGGCACCGTGGTGGTCCGGAGCGAAGGCGGCGCCGTCGAGACGAGGCTGAAGCCGGCCTTCGAGGAAGGCGACGACGAAGGCGCCGTCATCGTGGAGATGCTCGGGGACGCGCTCCGCGAAGTCGGGCTCGACTGACGTTTCACGTGAAACGGACTGGGGCCGCCGCCGAAGGCGGCGGCCCGGAGAGGGGGGCGCTATTGAGAATCAGTATCACTAAGATCTGGGTTGGAATAGTTGGACTGATGTACGCGGCGTGGTTCGTCTGCGTCGTCGCCGAGGCGATAAGTTACCCTACGGTAGGGTAGGTAATACAAGTTGGAGTGGTGAGAGAAGTAGCCCCTAGGACTAACGTCCTAGGGGCTACTTGTATTTTTGGTGGGAAAAGTTGGAATTTTTGGAGGGGTGGGTCGAGTTTCATGGGGGGACCCAACCGCATACATTAACCCGAATTTTCCGTTACTGGAACATCATACTGCAGTATGATCGCTATAATAGGACCCGTGCACGACATAGTACTCATCGCCGACCACCTCTTAGGGGCGCCAGCCGTAGGCCTAGGCGCCCTTATAACCGCTATAGCGACGCTCTACACGTCATTGAAGACCAATAGAAAGGTCCTTAGCGTAAAACAAGACATGGAAAACAACCATGGAAGCTCTCTAAGGGACGCCGTAGACCGCATAGAGTCCAACACCCAAACACTCACGGACCTGGTCCATGCGCATACCCGCCAGCTGGACGACATCCAGTGTGCTGTGCGCAGACACGACGACGAGCTAAAATCGAGGCATGCCCGATCCACAGAAGCCCCTTGTGCGCATAAGGAAGATCTACAACGAAGCGACGATAACGCCTAACCCGACGCCGCCCTACGACTCAACCCTCCTCCTGACCCCGCCACCTCCGCCCAAGCCCAACCCGGACCAGCCCCTAGGAGCCACGGCGGCCTCCCTAGCAGCCCCTATTCCCGCACTGACCCCGCTGCTCAAAATAGAGCGGGTGCCCGTCCCCTCATCGGACCCGGACCCAACCAAACATAACCGCCTTCAGGTTGTGTACAGCCTGTCAGCGAACATCGTCACCGAAGTACAGCTCAGAAACAAAGACAACACCCCGCCCACCAAAGACAACCCCAAATCCAAGCCGAACCCGTGGGAGGTGGGTTGGCTGCTATGGTGCTTCAGCCCGGACCCGACGCACCCATACGACCCGAGCCCGACATCCAACTCGAACTTCCGCTTCTACGCCTTGTGCTTGAAGGAGAACGGCTGGGAGGTGTCGAAGCAAGACCCCTCATACAAGGGCGGGCAGCGCTTCTTGAAGTCAAACGATGCAAAGGACCAGCGTAGGTTTCCCCCGCACAATACAACGGACTCTGCCGTCAACCCCTACTCGGTGTTGATAAAAGCCTGCCACGAGTATCCGCTGGGCACGACACCCACACAAATAGAGAACGACATAATCCCAGCCAACAGAAACTCTGAGGCAGGAAACAAGACCCGCCTCACCCCCTCCAAGAACATCTTCCACATTTTCGTGGAGAGCCAACTCCTAACCACCGTTATCGACGAAGAAAAACCACTACCCCCACACACCCCGGCGTTCTATGCCGAGGATGCCCGTGTGCGCTTCTCTCACATGTGGCATGCGACACCCCGCCGTCCGCAACTGCGAACGCAACCGGCCGACTACGACCCCCTCTCCCCCCACGCGACGGGCTACCCGCCTCAAGGCGTGGTATGGTTCTAGGCATGGCCACACCCAACAGGGACTATGACCCGAGATATCTAGACGGATTGACGTACGGCGCCTACGATGGCTACTTAGCCCGTGAAGCGGGCGCACACCCCTATGACAACCGGGACCCCTCCGTATACGAGCCGCACTACTACCCGGCATGTCGGTCACTGTGCGGGTTCAACCCGCCTATCCCGTCGCATGATGGGGCCGCCATATCGCGGGGCGAGTTTTCCGATGAGATCGAGGACTTCAGCATACAGCTGGGAGCACTGAAGTCGTTGATCGATGCGGCATGGCGCGCTGTACCGGGGAACGACGATCCGTTACTGCGTAAATATCCTCAGGCCTTCCGGCATATGGTGGACAGCTGGGTGGAATTCCATCTGCCGCGTTACGACTCCCCCGCTGTGCGCTTGCAGCCCGGGGAGGGCTATGATTTCGCGCGCAACCGTAAAATCCCAGCGCATAGTGCGCGGCCGGATCGAAACAATTTCGTGCCGTATACTGAGGTGAAGGCTCTTCTAGCGAATAGGAAGGAAACGGATGACGCAGGCTGACGTGCAGCGCAACGCCATAGTGGCGTGGATGGCGAAGCACGACGGTGACTTCGGCTACACGAACGACTACCGCCGCAAAGACCCGGAGCGCTACGGCTGGGGGGACTGCTCCAGCACGATAGCGCAGGCCTACCGGCAGTGTGCGGGGATAGAGATCGGCGAGCGGAGTTTCAATATAGCGTCGGACCCTGACGCCTACACGGTGGCATCGGCCACCTCATGGAGGGACCTGCCCCTCAGTGGCCTGAAACCGGCGGACATCATTTGCATGGGCTGGCATTCGGGCCCCTTCGCGGGGCGAATAAGCCACGTGGAGCTCTACGCTGGGGGCATGTACACGTGGGGGCACGGAGGCCCGGGCAGGGGCCCGAGGCTGCATTCACTGTCGGACCGGTCCCTGACGGGCTCGGCGACGATCATCATCGTCAAGCGCTATATTCAAGACAGCAACCAAGACGACACGAATAAAGGAGACGATTTGACACCCGACGAGCACAACATGCTCAGCTGGCTGTACGAGAACATCAAGGTGCCGAGCCAGGGCTTCGGCTACCCCCAGGCGACGCAGAACTCCATCGCAGAGCTGAAGGAGGTTGCGGCCAACCTGACGCAGGCCGTGGAGTCTATGACGGCGACGGTGAACAGGATCGCCACCGATCTGACCGTGCCCGGCTACGGCTTCGGCTACCCGGCAGCGAGCCACGCTGCGCTTGAGGAGACGATCAACAAGCTGAACGACATCCAGAACACGCTGCATAACAACGCAAAGGGGGATAAGTGACCACGCCCATCGAGCCGACCCCGGCGCCTACAGGCCCTAAGCACCTGGACACTCCGACGTTGACGGAGGAGCAGAAGGCAGCGGCATTCGCCGCCGCTGCGCACACCGTGGAGACGGGAGGACTGCCGCAGGGGGACGGCGGACTGGCGGACCCGAACCGGAAGAACGCCTACCACTTCGACGAACTCGTGCCGACGCAGATACAGCACAAGGCGCGGTCGATCATCCGGACGTTCGTGGTCAGCCTCGTCGGCGTGCTGGCCGCATGGTGTGCGAAGGTCGGGCTGACGCTGCCCGCTGACCTGGCGGATACGATCACGGCGACTGTGTGGGGGCTGGTGACTGTGTGCGCACAGTGGTTGCTCAATACGAAGCCCGTGGACCGCTTCCTGCACAAGGTGGTGCCGTTCCTGGCGACCACGCCGAATAAGTGAAATAGCGCACGGCATAGAAATAAAGAGAACCCCGCTGCTCGAAGGCAGCGGGGTTCTTCTCCTACCGGCCGGTGACTAACAGATCCAGGTCCTACCCCACAGGCGGCAGGTTCCGTACCAGCCGGCGAACATCCGTCCGATCAGATTCCATGAAAACATGTTTTCTCCTCTCTGTTGAGTTACTGTGCGCAACCAGTGTATACGCTGAACAAACCTCTGTCAAGCCGTAATGAGGTTGAGCTGGTGCTGGGTCCATGCGAAGGCGGAGAGGGCCGAGATCGCGCCGAGGGATGTGAAGGCGAGGGAGACCCAGAAGACGACGGCGCCGGCCTTGGGGAAGCCGCACCATGTGACGATGTAGGCGATGAGAGTCCAGAACCCCTGTGCGACGAGGAATGCGACGGGGACGGCGATGAAGTAAAGAAGCATGCGAAGTCCTTTCTCTAGTTTTCTCCAGACGACTTGACTGTACCCGCTCCCGGAGCACTAGTCAAGTTTGTGCACACCCGCCCCGCCCTGCTAGAGTCCTCATATCAGCCGATACACCGCACACGAGAGGAGAGACATGATGTTTCACGTGCATTTCATCTGGGCGCAGTCCACGTCCGGGATCATAGGGGTCAACGGGAAGCTGCCGTGGCACGACCGAGGGGACCTTCAGCATTTCAAGGACATGACGACCGGAAAAACGGTCATAATGGGACGGAAGACCCGTGAGTCTCTGCCGCAGCGCAACAAGAAGTTACCCAACAGGACGAACATCGTGTTGAGTCGGACGATGAAGTCGACCAAATCCGTCAAGGCGGTGGCGAGTCCGTACGCGGCGATAGAGCAGACCGCACACGACAACCAGGATGAACTGTGGGTGATAGGCGGGCATGAGACCTTCCAGGCGTTCATCGCTGCCCACGACCTGGACAGGCTGCCGTTCAGGCTGGACGCTTACGTGTCAGTGCTGGCCGTCGACGACGAGATTCAGCCGATCACCGCACAGGACAACGTCACATGGGCGCCTGTGTTGGACGACCGCTGGGTGCTGCTGTACGACCACATGGCGGGGCCTAGACGCCGCCTGCAGAAATATGTTAAGGTGTTCAGGTAAGCTCCTTTCTCTCAGGACCCCGCCGGATGAGCGCTATGCCCCGGCGGGGTCTGCTGTGCGCGTGGTAACATTCCTCTTAAGCCTGACTAGAGAGGGAGTTTCATGAGAATCGATGTTCAAACGAGCCGCTTAGCCACTGCTAACGGGTCGATTGCGACGCTTAGCGGCACGCTGCCCAACCTCGACCTGGACGTTGCGCTGGCCAAGGGCGTGAAGGCCGTGTACCTGACGGTGTTCGCCGGCTCGGCGGAGACGAAGGTCACATCGCTGAATACGGAAGGCGGCACGTTCTGCGTAACCATGCACACTACGGATGAGCGGCCTACCGTGAAGGTGTGCGATCCGCTTGAGGCTCCGGTGGTGATCCGGTACAGGGGGCGGTGATGGCGGCGCCTAAGAAAAAGACAACGCCGAAGAAGAGCCAACCGGTTGCGTCCAAAGAGCTGGTGAAGAACCAGCGCGACCGCTTCGCGATCCAGAAGTCGACCGGCGAGCTTGCGATGGACGACAGGCGGCTGCTCACACTCGCACAGGCGGGGGCCAGCCCCGCCGAGATGTCCGAAGAGCTCGGCCTTCCGGCGGGGACGTGCCTTGCCCGTGTGCGCTCCCTGCTGAAGCGCAATGACGTGTGGACGAACCTCGAACGGCAACAGATGCTGATCGCCGACATGTACGACTTGAAGACGCGCGCCTTCAACTTCCTGGAGAAGTGCTTCGAGTCGGACGAGATAGCCGCCCGGCACATCGAGGCGGTCAACAGCGTGCTCAAGCAACTCGGCGACCGCCTGGACAAGGTGAAGGAGTACAACGACGAGGAGGAGGCCAGGGTGACGAAGCAGCAGACCCGGCTGATCCTCGACCTGGTGGAGGACGCCTGGGAACGTGTGCGCATTCACATCTCCAACGCCTACGCCAACAACCAATTACTCGACCCGGAGGCGATGGACGAGGTCTTCTATCAGGCGTTGAAGGAGGCCCATGCTGATCAAAGCTAGCGCGATCGATAGCGCTATAGCCACCGTCAAGGCGCACAGGAGGCAGGACAGTTTCAAGTCGGATCCCGTGGGATGGGCTCAGTACATGCTGGGCACGGACGAGGGGACGCTGTGGAGTAAGCAGCGGGAAATCGCTCGGGCCGTGGTGGAGAACAACTCGACGGCGGTGAAGGCCGGCCACGGCGTGGGGAAGTCCCGGCTGATGGCTGTTCTCATATGCTGGTGGGTCGATACCCGCTACCCACATTGCTATGTGATTTCGACGGCGCCGTCGATGGCGCAGGTGCAGGACGTGCTGTGGCGCGAAGTGATGCAGCTGAAGGACATCGTAGAGCGCCGCTTCGAGGAGGGGCTAGTCGACCATAAGCTGCCGGGGCGCATCACGATGGACGTACAGTGGAAGGACGATGTGACGAAGCTCCCGCTGGGGCGCGGCAGGAAGCCGCCGGACAATCTGGGCGGGAACTCGTTCCAGGGCATCCATGGCGACGTGCTGGCTATCGGCGACGAGGCCTGCGGGCTCTCGGGCGAGCTGATCGACGCCCTGGCTAACATCACGACGAACGAGGCGTCTCGGCGTGTGCTGATCGCGAACCCCACGGACCCGATGAGCTACCTGGGGAAGATCTTCAAAGAGGAGATGGAGAACTGGAAGCGCATGTCCATCTCCGTCCTGGAGAGCCCGAACTTCACAGGCGAGCCCATGCCCCCCAACGTGCTGCAGAAGCTCACCGGGCCGTCCTACGTGGAGCAGAAGAAGCAGGAGTACGGCGAAGACAGCGCGAGGTTCAAGGCGCGTGTGCTGGGCGAGTTCGCATTCGACATCGAGGATTCGCTGATTCTCCCAGGCGATGTTGAGACAGCGTGTCTCACTGAGAGGGAGCGGATCGGCCGGCCTGTGCTGGGAGTCGACGTAGCGCGCTTCGGCGCCGACCGCTCTGTTGTGTACCTGTGCGTCAACGGGGTCGTGCGCTTCGTGGACTCGTGGGCGAAGACGGACCTGGTGCACAGCGCACAGCGGGTGCACGACTTGGCACTCCGAGAAGGCGCTCACGCCGTGGCTATTGACTGCGACGGGATCGGCGGCGGTATGTTCGACATCCTCAACTCATATGCGAACCGCACATACGACATCCTGGCTGTGCGGGGGTCCATGTCGAGCCCCGACAGGGGGCGGTGGCACAACTATCGCTCCTACATGTGGGACTCCTTCAGATACCGGTGTCGCACAGGCGAGCTGGATCTGGACCCGCTGGACATCGACCTGCACGACGAACTGCTGTCCGTCGGATATTCGTATAATACGATGTCAGGCGGGCTCGTCCTGGACTCGAAGGACAAGCTGAAGAAGGACGTCGGCAAGTCGCCCGACTTGGCCGACGCGGCAGTGTACGCTGCAATAACAGACCAGAACATACGCGATGCCATCCAACAGGAGACCGTGTTCTCCGACGCGGGGGACATGATGGACGGCGACGAAGACGATTACCTACACGAAATGGGGGAGACTTTTGGATTCCAACGCATACTCGTTTAGCGACGAGGGTATCGCGTTCATCAACGAGGCGCAGAGGTCCTACCTCCTGGATGAGGGCGCCAATTGGGTGAGCTACGCCGACGACAAGGGCCTGACGTTGGCTTTCATCCACGAGGTTGTGCGCGGTCTTCGGGACATGGCACGTGACCACCCACTGCATAAGCGCGGCGCACAGCTGAGGACCAGCTACATCTTCGGAGACGACTTGGTGTTCAGCGATACCTCTTCGAAGCTGGACAAGTTCATTAAGTCGGAGTCGGCGCAGAGGACGCTGTTCTCCGCTTCGGCGATGGAGAGCCTGAACTTGGAAAGGTTCTGTGCGGGGAACGTGTTCTTGTTCCGCGAAGTGCACACAGATAAGCTGACGCTGGTCCCCGTGGAGGAGATCGAGGAGATCGTCCGGGACTCGTTCGATTCGTCCGTCGTGAAGTATGTGCGACGCACATGGACCCCGGACGGTCAGAATACGATCAGTCAGTGGTTCCCGACAGCCGAGTACAGGCGCGGGGTGCAGCGGTTGAGGAAGCCGCCGAACACAGCCTACGAGGTGAACGGCAACTACGTCGTGTACATTCTGTCGTCGGGCAGGCATGCGGGACATGCGTTCGGTGCGCCGGATTCACTGGCTGCTGCTCTGTGGAGCGTCGCCTACTCGGGCTACCTGCGGGATTCGGCACGGCTATCGAAGGCTTTGTCGAAGATCGCTTGGGCGATTGTCAACAGCAACAACCAGGGCAAGCGGCAGTCGGCTGTAGAGATCTCGAACCGCGGGGACGTGGTAGGCGCCACGGCGAGCTTGGGGCCGAATCAATCCCTAGCTGGTGTTGGCGTTCCGAGCGCACAGGTCAACTACGGGAACGGCCAGCCTTTGGCGGCTCTCGTGGCGGCGAGCTTCGGCATCCCGGTCATCGCGCTGTTGTCGTCACCGGGTGCTACGGGCGGCTCCTACGGGGCTGCGACGACGCTGGACAGGCCGACGATCAACGGCTTCAAGCTGGAGCAGCGCAAATGGAGGGATTTCTTCAAGCAGGTGATGATGGACGTTGATCCGTCGGTGAAGGATGTGGACATCAAGTTCCCGTCGATCGAGCAAGACCCGACTTATAGGGCGTTGCAGTCGCTTGCTACGTCTATGTCGACGGGGGCCATCCACCAGGACGAGTACCGTCAGGCTGTGCTCAATCTGCTCGCTGTGCCCGATATCCACGGCGACGAACTACCCGAGCCGAATGATTTTCTGAAGAGTGGTAATGTGTCCGGTGGAGACGACGGCGATGCTGTGCGTGACCCGGTGGCACGCCAAGGCAACCAGGGCGCCGTCCCCGGCGGTTTCAACCAAGGAGACACCGAAGATGAAGATCAGTGAGAGTACGACCACGAGTGTCCTCAAACCCGTTAAGGGTACGCGCAAGTGGCTTGTGCGACTCATAACCGAGGGTCAGGGCTCGACCGGCGTCTATACGAAGGAGGCGCTGCAGGGTAGTTTCGCCGAGGCGTTCCCCGTCGGGACGCACATGTACATCGACCACGCTACCGAGGCTGAAACCGACGAGCGCCCCGAGGGGACGTTGACGAAGCTGGCGGCCGTGATCGCCGAGACCCCTCGTTGGCAGGATGCGCCGGAGCCCGGGATGTACGCGACGATCGAAGTGGTTGAGCAGTGGGCTCCCTTCATCGAGCAGGTGTCGGATATCATCGGCGTGTCGATTCACTGCGGCGCTACGTTGGTGCAGGACGACGACCTCGTGACGGCGGGTGCGCCTACGCCGCCTGTGATAGAGTCGTTCATACCGTCGCCCGTTAATTCCGTGGACTTCGTCACAGTTCCCGGTGCTGGCGGGCGCCTCGTCGAGGCTCTGGAATCGTTCAAAAATGGAAATGCTATTATGGACGGTAGCAACAAACACAATTCCGAAAGGAAGAGAATGGACAAAGAGTTCAAGGAGGCCCTTGAGGCCCTGGACACCAAGCTCTCCGCTCTCGTCGAAGCCCTCGCCGATAAGGCTAAGAAGAAGGACGAAGAGGACGAAGAGGACGCCAAGAAGGCCAAGGAGGAAGAAGAGGACAAGGCCAAGAAGGCTAAGGAGGCCATCCTTGCTCTCGCCGATTCCGACCTTCCCGAGGTTTCCCGTGTGCGGGTCGCCGAGGCCATCGCCCGCGGCTATGACGCTAAGACGATCATGGACCGTGAAACCAAGCTCGTCGAATCCATCCGCGAGAGCCTGTCGGGCGGCTTCGCCCCCGAGCACGTGCCCTCCGGTAATAGCGCCGACGACTTCGAAGCCGAATTCGCCAAGCTGACCTGGTAAGGAGACTACCGCATGGCACAGAATCACGTCAAGGGCGGGGACACCTACGAAGTCATGGTCGACGCCGCCGTCAAGTCGGGCGACGTCGTCGCCGTCGGCAAGGTCGGGGCTGTCGCCCTCACCTCCGCCACCCCCAAGGACGACAACAACTTCTATTCGACGCTCGCATTCGAAGGCATCGCACACCTTGGGCTGGACGGATCCGTCAAGGTCGGGGACATCGTGACGATCGACGGCGCCACCGAGTCCGGTAAGGCGGCCAAGCCTGAAATCGCGGCCGACCCGAAGGGTAAGATCGTCGTCGGCTTCGTGCTCAACCCGCTGTCGAGCGCATCGACCAAGTACGCCGTCAAGCTGACCCAGGCTTGGCTCTAAGGAGGATATCTACATGGCAATCAACGCGAGGGAAGCCTACAAGGCGGGTATCCTTCTGCACAAGGCGCTTCACGCCGATGATATTCGTGTGCGCAATTCGGCTCGTAAGGACCTGAGCGAGGCCATCACCACGTCGGACCTGCCGGTCAACCTCGGCCCCACCATGAACAAGATCATGCAGGGCGAATACGAGCAGGTCCCGTCTAACTGGCGCGAGTGGGCCGACACCCTCGAAACCCCCGATTTCGAGACCGTGCCCTACTTCAGCTTCGACTTCACGGACGACAACGTTCCGGTCCGCAAGGACGGTAAGGGTTACGTCGCACAGGGGCTTCCTGCAGTCGGCGAGCTCGGCGAGTACCCGATCCTCGGTCTGAAGGCGGAGCAGTTCAAGCTGAAGCTGGCCAAGGCCGGTGTCCAGATTCCGCTTTCCTGGGAGACGCTGAAGCGTTACGGCGCTGACTGGGGCCTGATTCCGCGGATCACGAAGGAGCTGGGGCGCCGCGCAGCCAACCAGGAATCCATCGAGGCCGCCCTGCAGCTGGTTCAGCCTACTGGCCTGAACACGACCAACTTCAAGGCAGCGAACAAGAACGTCCTGGCGGGTAACCCCGAGCTGAGCATCGAGGCGCTGGAGAAGGCGTTCGCACAGCTGGCCACCACCAAGTACAACGGCCGCCGGATCATCATGCCGACGAAGTTCAACCTGATCGTGCCCCCGGCTCTGGCGAGCCGCGCCGAGCAGATCATGAAGGTCGTCGAGATCCGCCGCCAGAATGGTACCGAGACCCAGGTGATGGGCAACACGGTGTCCGGGAAGGTCGCGAACGTCTACGAGGTCCCCGAGCTCGCGCTCATCGCCGGCGATTACGCCGACAAGTGCTGGTTCCTTCTGCCCCCGAAGAACTCGATGCCCCGTAAGAACATCGTGAACGTGTTCCTTGAGGGCGAGACCGCGCCGAAGATTTTCGTCGAGAAGACCACGAACAGCTCCGAACTGGAGGGCTCGTTCGATAACGATGCATACCGGACGAAGATCCGCCACCTCGTCAAGTCCGCTTTCATCGCCCCGGAGGGCACCCTGGCCTCCAGCGGTGCGGGCGCCTGATAACGATACCCGACAAGGATGGAAACCCCGCCCTCACAAGGGGCGGGGTTTCCTGCAGTGGAAAGGAGCCGACGTGGCGAAAATAACCGTGGAGGAGTTGAAGTTGTTCCTGCCCGGTATCGACCTGGATGCTAGGCTTCTCGAACGGCTGTGCGCACTGTACACGAATGTGTTCAAGGCTGCGGCTGCGGCTCTGCGCGCCTACGCGGCGAAGCTCGTGTCGGAGGGCGGGGTCGAAAACGTCAAGGCGGACGACTTCACGCTGTCCGGCGGAGACAAGAACATTGAGGCCCTGCTCGCCTTGGCCGATAAATATGACGCACAGGGGGATGCGCTGGAGAACGGCGAGGGACTCGTTCTCGTCCCGATGAAGGGTGACGACGTGTTCGAGAGAGCGAGGGAGTTCCTTGGCCGGTATCTCTGAGGGTCGCCTGGCCATGGCGGCCAAACGAGTCGAACGCTACATGGTAGACGAGGTTACGATCTATGATGGCAAAAACATCAAATACGACGCTAAGACTGACAGCTATGATTATGGCTCAGTCGTATATTCTGGGAAAGCGCGTATACAGCCGATACGCCAACCTGAGGTAGCGAACGACCAGATTGCGCCCCAGACGACTAACCGTGTGCGCGTACAACTCCCCCGCTCGACGATGTCGCTTAACATACCGATGGCGGCACGCATCAAAGTCGTGAAGACTCAGGATACCCCGCACATGGTCGGCTACCTGATGACGGTATCAGCTGTAATCGACGCCTCGCAGTCGTTCGAGCGAACGATCATCTGCAACACGCCGATGAACAAGGCCGAGGTGTAGGTATGAAGATTCGCACAAAGATCGGTGCCAACAAGTTCACGAAGTACGCTAAGCGCATTCAGGACTTCAGAGAATACGATCTATTCGCCAACGTCATCGATAAGATATCCGAGGAGATCCCGCCTGCCCTGCAGGAGACGATTGAGAAGACCCCGTCCGCTCTGGTACCGGGTAAGATCGGCCGTATCTGGACGAGCCACATGCATGACAGCGTGAGCGTCGTCGTGCCGGACAATGTGACGGTTGAGTACGGCTGGATCGAGGGATCCAACAGGTTCGACGGCGGTTGGGACCACGACTACATCCTCGGCCAGGAGTACGGCGATGATAGAGTGTGGGGCATGAAGGCTTTGGACAAGGTGGCGAAGCAGGTGAAGCTCGACGAGAAGACCCGCAAGGAAGTCTACACGGAGACTCGCCGTATTTGGAAGTGGGGGAGGTAGCGACGCATGGCCAAATACATCGATGACATTATGGCGAAGGTCCGCGAGCTCTCCGGGGTGCCGCCCCAGAGGGTCGTGGAGGAGGTTGCGCTGCCGGACTTCGACGAAGGCCAGAAGATGCCGTACATTGCAGTCGTGTTCGGTACGCCGGGGCATATCAGCCAGGCGACGAGCATCGTCTCCCAACTCAACGACGGCTACCGGGTGTTCTTCCTGTGCCATGTGCGAGCCCTCACCGCACAGCACGCCCGCGAGATCGGAGAGAAGATCCTGTGGGGGCTCGTGGGCTTCGAGCCGGACAACAGCGGCGGGATCACGGTCCACGGCGGTCAGGGTTTGAACTACGCCGGAACCAACCACAAAGTGGTGCAGTGCGGCTATGAGCTCTACTGCTCCTTTATCACGAACCTCAAAAACCGTATTTGATAGGATGGTGTATATGGGCCTCTACAAAGACATGAACACCGGGGACGTCGGAACGTACCCGGATGATTTCGCTCAGTTCTTCGGGACGTTGGTGCCGATAACCGAGGAAGAGCCTTGTAGCGACTGTTTCATTGACAACGACAACGAGAAAAGGGGGAAGCACAGTGGCTAACGAAGTTCGTATGCTTCGCGGCAACGTGACTATTCTCTTCGCCGCTCCTGAGGCATTCGCTGATTGGCAGCATCCTACGGCGGCGGAACTCAACGCACAATTCAGTGCTACCGACAACCCGCGCAACCTGGTGTTCAATGTGTCGTGTGCGATCCTGGACGGCTATTCGCTCGGCGAAACCGACCCCGACACGGACAACACCCGAACGATCTGCGACATCTCCGAAGTGGAGAACCCGACCCTCGCCAAATACGAAGGTAAGTTCACCGCACTCCGGGATGAGAGCGTGGACGACCAGGGCGTGTTCAACATGATCCGTGACATCACGATGAAGCCCGACATCACGCTGTTCATTGTGGAGCGCATCGGAAAGCGCCCGAACAAGCCGTTCGAAGTCGGAGATGTGTTCAGCATCTACCGCTTCCAGACCGATTACCCGGTCGACGGGTACGAGTCGAACGGCTTCATCAAGTACGAGCCGAACTTCCTTCAGAACGGCGCGTTCGTCCTCAACGAGAAGGTGACCGCATAATGGATAAGAAAGTACTCTCCAACGAACACGTCAACGTCTGGGTTCTTCCCAAGGCATCCGTGAAGGATATCAACGCTATCACCGTGGAGGAGATGAACTCCGCTGTGGCTATCGGCGACGCTATCAACTGGGACGACACGACGATCCCCGCCGCCAAGGCTTCGAAGGAGCAGTCGTCCCTGTCTCTGCTCGACGCCGCGGGGTCTTCTTCCCGTGGCGCCGCACAGTATGAGGGATCCCTCACCATGTACTACCCGACGAACCCCGACGATGCGAACTCGATCTACGCGAAGGCGTGGAACATGTTCAAGAAGACCCGCGTCGACCTCGTTCTGGTTGTGCGCGGTGTCCTGAAGGGCCGTGAGCCCATCGCTGCCGGTCAGTGGTACTGCGCGTTCCTCATGATCGAGTCCACGTACAAGAACACGCTGGAAGGCGACAACCCGACCCGTTACACGGTGTCGTTCCTGCAGCAGGGCCAGTTGGCAGTCAACGGCGTCTTCAAAGACAACACGACGGCGATCACCGACACGGAAAACCTGACGGTGTCCCTCAACGAGCACCGCCCGATCCTGCCGAAGATCCACGGCCATGTGGCGCGCTCCGTGTGCTCTTACCTGTCGAAGGACACCTCTACGGTGTCGGTCAGCCCGCTCGGCGTGGTGACCGGCCTGAAGGCGGGCAGTGCAGATGTCATCGTCAGCCACCCCGCTTGTGCGAATGTGACCGTCAAGGTGACGGTGGCGTAGCGCACACCTCAGCGAATAGCACAGGGCGTCTCCTCTCCGCCCTGTGCTATTCTTGTTTACGACGTTACCCTAACGCCTAACAGAGAGGATTTCAACTATGGACATTTTCGAGGTGCTGTCTCGATCCAAGGCGCCGAAGGCTGAGAAGGTCGTGTACCTGGACGCCGAAGCGGTGCAGGACGTCGAGCGGCTCATCAAAGAGCAGGCCGACGCCGACGTGATCAAGGAGGCGGTGAAGAGGCGGGACGCTTCCAAGCTGACGTTCCACCTTCAGTCAGTGACAGCCGATGTGCGCGAAGAGCTGATGATCGGCATCGAGAGCGCGGACAAGACGAAGAACAAGACGAAGCGTGTGTCGGAGGCCTATCTGGCGCTTCTGTCGAAGACGCTGTACAAGATCGAAGACGCCGAAGGCAACGTGGACGAGAGGAAGTTCAATTCGGAGGAGATCCGTAAGATCCTGAACGCACTGCCCGGCGAGCAGTATCTGGGTCTGCTCGTAGCGGCGATGAACCTTCTCGGAGCTTCCGCCGACTACGACAACGCGGTGACGGTGGATTTCTGATAGACGCCCTCCAAGACAAAGGGGGGAGCGGCGCTCTATCGATGGTTAGGACGGCGGTGGACCTGCACATGAGGCCCACCGCCGTCATTTATAACCAGCCCGACCCTTTCGGGCACTGGACGGAGTTGGACTATAAGCTTGTGTTGGCTTATAAGACGGTTAAGGACGAGACATGCCAGAAGTGTGGTAATCCTATCTGGCTGTGTCATTCGACGGACCCTGATATAGCATGGCGCGCAGAGGATAGAACATGCTATGCTACTAAAGCAAGGATGATGCATGATTGGGTCAGCACACACCGAGCCACCGATCCGCCTCCCTATGAGGACAAGCAGAAGTGGGGCAAGGACACTGTGATGACACCGTACATGCCGGACTACGCGGAGCGAGACCTGCCCACGAGGATGGACTACTACAACAGGAGTGAGTGATGCCTGATATCAAGCAGACTATCGAGTTCAACGTACAGGGTACGTCCGAGCTCCACGAGGCTGCGGAATCCATCAACACTATCGCACAAGCCCTCGATAACATCAAGGGAAAGGTCGTCGGCGCCGACATCGGCAAAGGCCTGGACGGAGCCGGTCGAGGCGGCCGAGAGGCCGGGGAGGGCTTCGACAGGGCCGGCCGAGCTGCGGAAGAGGCGAAGTCGCGCATCTCCAATATGCGTTACGCCCTCTACGACGTGGCCGCTGTTATGCAGAACATCTCGAAGGCGACGATCGGCGCGTTCACCACCGTCGTCAAAGAGTCGATGGACTACGAGTCGGCCTTCGCACAGGTGAAGCGGACTAACGACATCGCCGGGAAGTCTGCAGACGAACTACGCGGCAAACTCGAACAGATGGCTGCCTCCGTCACGACGACGAACTTCAAGGACCTGTCGAACATCGCCGCTCTCGGCGGGCAGCTGGGCGTCGCCAAAGAGTCCATCACCGACTTCACCGAGACGGTCGCGAAGCTGTCGGCCACCACCGACCTTTCGCTCGACAAGTCCGGCGAGACGATCGCGCGCTTCCAGACGATCATGGGCACGACCGGCCAGAACTTCGACAACATCGCCTCCTCGATCTTGAAGGTCGGCGTCAACTCGGCCGCGACGGAATCTCAGATCGCCAACACCTCGACGCAGATCTCCGCCATGGGCAAGTTCGCGGGCATGACCGAATACCAGGTGGTCGGCCTGTCCGGCGCCCTGGCATCCATTGGAGTCGCGCCTGAGCTCTCCCGCGGTGTCATCACGCGTATGTTCACCCAGATGCAGAAGGCCATCCGGGGTGGTGGGGACGAGCTTAACCTGTTCGCGCGCGTGGCGGGGGTCTCCGCACAGGAAGTCCAGTCCGCGTGGGGGACGTCTAAGTTCAGCGATATCTTCGTCAAGTTCATCGCCGGGCTCAAGAACCAGGGCCAGGGCGCCATCGGCGTGCTCAAAGACTTGGGCATCAAGGCCTCCCGCGACGTCCCGACGATCCTTCGTCTGGCTGAAGCGCACAAGACGCTCGAACAGACGATGAAGGACGCCGAGTCCGGATACAACGACTCGAAAACGCTCAACGACCAGTACCAGCAGATCGCGTCCACCACAGCCGGCAAGCTGGAGATGCTGAAGAACTCCTGGGCGAATCTGAAGGCGGAGATCGGCCGTTCGTCCAATTCGGGTATCGGCGACATGCTCGGATCCCTCACCGGATTGGTGACGGTCCTGACGAACCTCGTGCAGAACCCCGCGGCGCAGTGGGTCGCCAAGCTGGCCGGCGCCTTCCTAACGGCCGGCGGGATCATGGCCGGCTACTACGCCAAGCAGGCTCTCGTACTCGGCGGCGCCTACGCGTTAACGACCGCACAGAGGTCAATGGGGATCGCGATGCAGCACCCCATCACGTCTATCCGCTCGCTTCTGTCCGCCCTTGCGGAGACGGTCAAGCTCTACAAGCTCTCGACGGTCTCCGTCAACGAGCAGACTGGTGCTCTCTACAAGAACGCCGGAGCCGCTCGGGGTGCTGCCGCATCACAGAGGGCGGCGGGCCAGGCGGCGGCCTCGCAGTCCGCAGCCGGGGCTGCAGCAGGCGGGGCGGGGCAAGCCGCCGGCGCGATGGGCACCGCGGAGAAAGCCACCTCAGGGCTCATGGGCGCCCTCAAAGGGCTTGCCGCAGGCGCCGGTATATCCTTGTTCTTCACGGGCCTGGCGAAGGTCACGGAGTCCTGGACGAAGCGATCCGAAGCCGCTAGGGCCGAGGCCAAGGCGCTCCAGCAGGCCCAGGCCGACCTCGCGCAATCCGTGATGCAGGACACGAAGGCCTTCGAAGAAGGCGGGAGCGCGGCCTACGTGTTCGCGAAGGCCACCAACAAGGCCGGCGAGTCTATGTCATCGCAGCTGTTCTCCACGTCGGACGCCAATGCCCAGACGAAGGCCCTCGCACAGGCACAGGAGCTCCTTGCACAGAAGACCGGTCAGTCGACCGACGAGATATCGAAGCAGACGTATGCAATCGGCGAGAACTCGCTGAAGAAAATGGCTGAGCAGATCGCGGGGAACACGGGCTTCAAGCAGTTCGGCGACGAGCAGCTGGCCACTCTGCGCCAGATGGGCTTCTCCGTACAGGAGTACTCGAAGCTCGTCACGCAGGGCAATTCGGAGATGACAGACTCGCAGAAGAAGCTCGCAGAGCTCTACCGTCAGAACGGCTTCGGTTCTATAGCCGACGACATCGAACGCAGCACCCAGAAGTCCAGCCAGTACATCGACTCGTTCAAGAACAAGATCCAGGAGATGGTGGCTTCCGGCAAGATCTCCTGGTTCGACGGCGAGAAGATCCTTGACACGCTGAAGAAGATCGACGACAACGCGCACCAGACCTTTGACGGTGTGCGCAATGAGTCCGACCTGGCCGCGCAGACCATGAAGGGTCTGAAAGGCGACACTGCCGACGCCGCGGACGAGATGGACAACATGGGCGAGAAGGCCGACAAGGCGGCCAAGGAGCTCAAGAAGGTCGTTGACTCCGCGCTGTCCGGGGACGAGGCGTTCGTCAACCTCGAAGATGCCGTGGCCAACCTGGGCGAAAGCCTGTACAAGAACGGCATGAACTTCGACGAGTTCTCGGAGGCCGGCCGGTCCAATCTGAAGGCGCTCTATGCTGTTGTGCGCCAAGCGGCCGAAGCCTCCGGCGGGGACGCCGAGGTGATGAACGCCTATATCCAGCAGATTATGCAACTGCTGCGCAGTCACGGCGTTGGCTCCGTGCAGGTGTTGGAGCGGGTTGAGCAGCGTTTGCACGCCGTGGCCAACAAGGCGACGCAATCGGCGAACCAGATTTCGAAGGCCGCTGTCCTCGCACAGAAGGCGGGCAACGCGATCGGCATGATCGCCGCCAGCATCGCCACGGGGAAGGACTTCTCGAAGGAGGCCTCGGCTTCGCTGCAGGGCCTCGGGAAGTCTTCCACGGCCGCTCTGCCGTCCATCAAGGATCTGGGTAAGGCTCTCGACCAGGGCTTCGCGAGGGGTGCCAGGAACGCCGCCAAGCACGCCAAGAAAGCTCGGCACAGGACGAGGAAGCTCGGGGACCGAGCGAAGAAGGCTGGCAAGAAGATCAAGGAAGCGGCGAAGGAGATAAAGACCTTCACCGACTACATCAGCGAACTGTCCTCCGTTGCGAACGCGGCCTTCAACTTCCGGTGGGAGTTCCCCAAGTCGCTGGACGAGACGGCGAAGTCGTTCAAGACGATCAAGTCGTACTTCGAAAACGCGGCGAAGGACGCGCAGTCGGCGAACAAGGAAATCGGCGACGCCAACAAGTCGATCGAGGAAACGCGCAACAAGATCGCCGAGCTGGACGCCGAGTTGTCGAAGCTCCAGTCGGACCGGAACAAGTTGACTTTTCAACTAAAGGTGGCCGTCGACTACGGAGATACGCTGCGAGCCGACGACATCCGCGCCGAGCTGCAGAAGAATGCCGTCGCACAGCAGAAGAACCGTACGGATCGGAAGAACGCCGAAGGCGACCAGGCCGGCAACTACCAGAAGTTGTACGAGGCTATGCAGAAGCTCTCGGACGCACAACAGAAGGCGCGGCGCGACCTGGCGGGCTTCTCGGACGCCGCCCGGGAGCAGCGCGGCAACGTGCTGTCCCTCGTCGAGGCATACCAGAAGCAGGTTCTCGCTTATGCCAACACAGGCGCCAGCCAGCAGCAGGTTCTAGCCTATGCGTCTGCTCTGCGCGCGGAGTTCATCAACAACATGACCTCGATGGGTTACTCCCGTGCGGAGACCGAGAGGTACGCGGCGACGTTCACAGACCTGTCTAAGGTGATCAACGGCGTTCCGCGGAACTTCACGGTGGGTGTGAACGCCGATCCGGCCCTGCGTGCCCTCTCCGACCTGGAGGCGAAGAACCGCAAGTCGCAGCACTCAATGGACGACAACAGGGACGCCGCAGACAAGCTCGGCAACTCGCTGAACAACACCGGTGGAGATGCGGCCGGCCTCGGAGGGGCTCTCGGCGGGGGTGGCGTCGGAGGAGCCGCGGAACAGGCGGCCGTGACGTTCCAGCAGCTCGGACAGATCACGGGCAACATCGGCGCGGAGATGTGGAAGGCCGCCGGCTCAGCCAACACAGCCGCACACGGGCTGGGCAACATGGGCAATCAGGCTCACGGCTCTGCCTACTCGATGGACGTAGCAGGCAACAAGGCCGGTTGGATGTCCTATGCGATCAATGGCATCCGAGAGGCCGGCTACGGGGCGTTCAGCAACATCATCAGCAGCGCACAGCAGGCGGGGTTCTCGTTCAACCAGGCTGCAACCGACGCCATTAACCTGTGCAACCGTGTGCGGGATCTCCGAAGCCTGTCCGTCGGGCAGTTCATGTTCGGTTTCAACCAGGCATGGGGGTTCTCCACGGGTGGAAAGGTCGGCGGGTCCTCGTACAGCGGTGGCAAGCAGTCCACGGACACGGTGCCGGCCATGCTGACGCCAGGCGAGTTCGTCATCAACAGGCAGGCCGCACAGACCGTAGGCTACGGCTTCCTGGAGGCCGTCAACTCCGGCCGCGCCGCTGCCTCGGGGGCTTCGGCCGCGTCGTCCGGCGGTGCGGGCGGTGGATTCGGCGGGGGCCCGATTCTCGTCGAGCTGTCCGGTACGGACAGGCATATCCTGGTGAGCGCAGTTAACAAACCGACGGTGATAGACGGCAATGCTATAGTGGGGATGGTCAACGGCTCTAACGCCATGGCATCGAGGAGAGGAGCATAGGAATGCCTAAACGACCCAAAGTGTGGTTCGGCACACTGAACGACATGCGCTGGATAGACGCACCCGTGGCTAACTTCCAGAGCAATAGCACGGGATTCAACTACAGCGCTACAACTCTTAGAGGAGACGGCTTCGCCAAACGGTCGGCGTTGACGCACAGGGAGTTCACGCTAACCTGGGCGGCCAACACCGTGGCTGAGCACGCCGCCCTGCTGTACCTGCTGTCCACGAACGAGCTGCTTTACTACGTGGACCCGTTGGCGATGAAGACGAACCTCCTGCCGCTGTTCATGTCCCACTACACGCCTAACGCCACGGTTTTCACAGACGACATCCCGCACGTAGCCACTCCGGGCACGTACAATGGGGCCCCGGCGTGGTCGTGGAACCCGTCTTGGATCTGGCAGATCGGTCAGAAGATCCACTGGCCGGAGGGCTACAAGCTGTGGGCAGGGTGCCGCGGGGACGGAACGATCCAGATAAACGACACGGCCGTGACGGCTGTCAGCGAGTTCGACGGACGCTACGTCACGACTCAGATCCCCACGAACAACATCAGCAACCCGTGGGGCGAAATCCAGATGTGGGCGAGCTCCCGAATTTCGAGTATCTGTGTGCGAGCATACCCCGAAACCCAGGTGAAGACGATCAACGACGTGCCGAACAATTACGGGCCGTTCCTCCCCGGAATGGGCTATGGCGCGCTTCAACAGAAGGAGCCGTACTCGATACAGGAGTACAGCGCGGCGATAGACGGCTACGAGGTAGCCGTGACGGCTACCTTCGTTGAGAAGGTGCTGCTGTGAGCATCGCACCCGAGCCTTTCGAATACAGGACGGACCGCTCGCTAGAGTCGTTTTCCGCGCAGTGGGATCGCATGTCGTACAGCGTTCCGGGCGGCACCAAGGGCTACCCGGTGATGACGTTGACAGACAGGTTCTTCAAGCCGGCGGACGTGTCGACGACGTGGACGAACAAGCACCCCGTGTCGAGCGTGTACGAGTTCCGGGGGGATGTGCGAACGTTCACGTCCAACTATTCGACGAACACCGTGACTGTCGACGACCTGTGCTACAAACTCAAGCAGGTGAAGGTCGTCCCCACGCAGTACAATAACTTCCGAAACGTTGTCGTCGAGCTGTTCAAGCTGTGCGATTATGACAAGGTGTATGTGGACGGCTTCATCAAGTCCGATCAATACAATCCGGTCATCATGGCGCCGGGCGGGTCGTTCAACGTGTGGGACTACTTGAACACCCTGTGCGCCGTGCATAACGTGTACATGCTTCGCCAGAACTCGAACCTGCTGTTCCTTCGTGACAATAACTTCCTGAAGGAGCATATGAACAACGTGACGGGCATGAGTTACAGCGTGGATCTCGCACAGTCCACTAAGACCGTGAAGACCACGTACAGGCCCATGCGGTATGCATACAACGAATACTTGCCGTTGAGCAAAGAGTCGAAAGACACGATCATCCAAGTGGACGCCCGGAAGACCGTGGAACAGACGATCACGCTTGACGCCTACGTGATCGAAGCCATGACGCCCTGGGTTACCCAGTGCAAAGACTACATTCCGGCGAAGGACACATCGGGGTTGGAGTACACGGCGTACTGCGTTGCCGGAAACGACGGACTCCCGATCACCGCTTCCCAGTGGCTGGGGCAGGGCGGAAGCCTCTCTGTGCGCCTCGATCCGAAGAACCACAACCAGATCATCGTAACTGTGCGCGGCATGGTTACGTCTGACTACTCGCCGTTCCGCATCGCCGCGTCCTCGGGGCCATCCAACTACTACAACTCGCTGCGTTTCCGTGGCACAGGACTGGTGATGGGTCCGGAGGACACGTATGTCACGCACACGGGCTCGTCTACCCTGGGAAGCGATGAGGAGCAGATCAACAACCCGTTGATCAACACCCCGTCGCTGGCGATAGACAACAGTCTCCGTGCCGTATGGGAGAAATCGGGGTCAACCCCGACGATCACACTCACCTCCCCTAACCTGGAGAGCCGCACACCCTCTATGACTGGTAACGACCTGTTCCTCACATCAGGATCGGCGTTCGACTACGGCGGGGACCGATTCATGACGACGCACGTCGATATGAACAACCAAGAGATCACGGTAACCGCCACCTCCCGTATAACTTGCGACGAATTCTCCAATCAGATCGATACGGGTGTTTCGCTGGCCGATTACGAGGCGAAGATCCCGAAGACGATCTACAACGTGTTCCAGTTCAACCAACCGCACAAGGAGTACAAGCCGGAATGATACCCAACAAGAACCTCGGCGCCGGAGACACATGGGGTGCGTGGGTGCAGGACGAGATATCATCCATCAACTCAGGTCTCAACAATCTGGGTATTGGGGGTGTGCGCAACTCCCTAAATGGGCTGATGTCGAACCTGGACAACACCAATAACAAGCTGTCATTCCGCTCGCTCACGGGTGACTTGAGGATGCTAGGGCCCAACTCTACCGAGGTCCTGATGTCAGAGTGCGTTTTGAACTATCCCGAGAACGGAAAAGGCTACTTAAACTTTTTCTTCTTCGGCAGTGGGCGTTACGTGAACACAGGTGCAACAGACGCATTTCGTTCGAAGATGCAGCTGGTTGTCCGGACCTCCTGGGTCCCGGTGGTTGGCACGCAAACGAAAGAGGAAGATCACTACGTGTCCCAGATGCCGGGCATGTTCAACGGTGAGATCAACCCGGGGTATTATGATCTCTATGCATTCTTCAACATGACGGTCCCTCGCATCACGCAAGTGACCTTCCGACTTATCGGGGAGAACAGACTGACGAACAACCCTCACAAAGAGTTCTACAATTATTTCAACGGCACTATACTGGTGCTGGAGTCCAATCAGCCTAACACGTAAGGAGAGGAAGCATGGCTACAACGGACAGCAACGGGATCGCACACATTGAGGGCACAGACCCCGTCAAACCCCTGCAGGGTTTGTTTAACACAATCTCGTCTTCCGTGTCCAACGTCGTCGGTAAGCTGCGCAAGCAGGTCATCTACCCGGTGAAGACGCGATGGGACGCACAGAATAAGGTGGACGAGCTAAAACGCCAGGGTGTGGAGGGCACGGCAGACGAGCCGATCATCTTCAATATTCTGAATGACCGTATACAGCTCCAGCACGATGGCGCGGGGTTCACTTATTTCAGTGCGCAGATGGCCGTTCTCGCGGCTGGTGTGTTCGAAACCGGCTACCAGCGGTGGGAGCAGTATAAACACAAATCGTTCACTGTGCCGTTCCCGGAAGAGCTCGACCGCATCCCGCGTTCTCTTCTGTGTCAGGTGACGGACGCCATAACCCACAACATTATCGCATTCCCCGTGGACAAGAAGCAATTCGGGGTGTCGGCCGCCTGTAACTGGCCGTGGCCAGTTGACACGAACGTCCACGTCAGCTGGGTGGCGCTAGGCTAACGCGTCGCCGAGGGACATAGAAGAAGCCCCCGCATTGCGCGGGGGCTTCTTCCTACTCACCTGCCTTATAGCGTCTCCACCACCGGTGGATGTCTGTGTTCGGCGTGTACAGCCAACTCGGCCCTATGATGTTGAACAGCACGTCGACGAACCTGTGCGAACCGTTGCCCTGGCCGTTCCACGGATGCGACGAGAACGGGTCGTCGGCGTCCCATTCGAAGACGGGGCCGATGCCCGCCTTCCCGAGGCGCACAGCCAGCTCGAAGCAGTCTTCGACGTGCAGCGCCTCGTTGTCGTAGCAGTATTTCCTGATCCACCTCGCGGTGTTCCATTTCTTAATCATCAGTGCCACCCTTTCTCATATGTTGGTTTGTGTTGTGTGCGCTCCACCAGGAAGGCCACTGCGTGGCGTGCGGCCTCCCGCCTGTCGTGGTGGTGGTCCTCGACCTTCTCGAATAGGAGGCCGAGCTTGCGGAGGTTCTCATCGCGGACGAACAGCCGCTGTTGTGGCGTGCGCCACACAATCTCTTTTCCAAGGAACCGGCCGAAAATGTGGACGGCGCCCTCGACGCGAACCGGGTTGATGTCGGCTCCGGGGATGTTACGGTTGACATACTTCTCGCACACCACAACATCCGGCTGTACCATGCGGTCGAACATTCGCTTGTAGAACCAGTCGTAGGTTTCCTCGGTTCCGGGGTTCCACGAGTTGAGGAGTCGTGCATGAGAATCATTCTCATAACCGACGAGGACGATCCCCGTCGTCCCCCCGACCCCGCAGGGGTCGATAGCAAGTAGCGTCGTCACTTCTCGCCCTCACCATCAGATCCCGTGATACTGCTGTGCGTAGCCCCAGTACCCGCCGTCGACGAATGACCGGGAGGCCGGGTGGTAATAGTAATGAGCCTCGCTTCCTGTATCGCCTCGTTCAGCCTCTTCGCCGATTTGCGGAGCTGCCAGTCCAGAAGTGCTATAGCCACCGCCCATGCCAGAAGCATAATAACGACCCAGATATTCATAGTATTTCCTTTCCTTCGCTTTGTTGCCCCACAGGTAATCGATCAACAGGCAGGCGAACACACCGTAGTGGAACGGCCATGCCCAGACTGTCCACATGAAGGGGCGAATACGCGTGTCGTAGTTCTCAATCCCTCTGTCGCCTCTTGTCGCCCACACCTGGTATGCGACGAGGTGTGCAATGGCGCCGATGAAGAGGACGAAGATGATGAGTTGCGTCTCGTTGAGAGTGTTCGTCTGTGTCATGGGGTTGGCTCCTTTCTTTCTCCATGTCTCCATGGTATCGAGAGGAGCCAACCTCGTCAAGCCGACCGGCTGTGTCGTCCGTCACTTATGCGAGCCTGAGGATATAGCGGTCGAAGCCGGCGGACTGTACGCATTCGACGAGCTCGCGTCTGCGCTTCTCCCAGCGCTTCCTATCCCATGAAGCAGCCATTAGTTGGAAAGCCACGGGGGTGCCCTCCGTCCGGGCCTCCTGCAAGGCGAAGGTGCGCACACCGGCCAGCTTCAGCTGAGAGACCAGATCCTCGAAGTTGTAGTCGATGAGCGACTCGGGGTAGACGGTTGTGCGCACCTCGTAGTCGACGCCGGACTCCAGCACGAGGTCGAGCGTATGCCACACCCTGTCTCCTCGCACACCGACGGCTTTCTTGTAGTCCTCGGGTCTGGCCTTCACATCGAGGCCCACCCAGTCGACGACATGCATCATACGCTCCAGTCGGTCAGGGAACATCCCGGACGTGTGGACGCCGATCCCGAAACCGAGGTCCGCGGCGGACTCGGCAGCCGGGATTACCGCCTCCTGGCGCAGTGCCTCTCCACCTGTGAAGACGACGCCGTCGAGCAGCCCTCTCCTTCTCTTGAGGAAACCCTCGACATCACTCCACGGAATGACGCCCGGTGTGCGGTTGTCGAGGATGGCAGAGTTCTGGCAATAGGGGCACCGGAGTGGACAGCCCTGGCAGAACACGGTGGCTACGAGCCGGCCGGGCCAGTCCACTGACGACAGCGGCACCAGCCCGGCCACTTGAAGGTCGTTGCTTTCGCTCACGCCTTCACGCTCTCCTTCTCCGTGAAGCACGTCCGCTCAGCGTACTCACCCTTCTTCCCAATGTTAAATGACTGCACAGGCCTGAAGTAACCCATGACGCGGGTCCACACTTCGCAGGCTTCGCCGCACTTCTCACACACGAAATGCTCACCCGCAAGATAACCGTGGTTGGGGCAAATCGAGAAGGTGGGGGTGATGGTGATGTACGGAAGGTGGAAGTTGGTGAGTGCCCTCTTGACGAGCTTAGCGCACACCTCACCGGACGAGATCTTCTCGTTCATGTACAGGTGCAGGACGGTGCCGCCCGTGTACATCGACTGCAGATCGGCTTGTTCTTCCAATGCTTGGAAGGCGTCTTGCGTGTGCGATACAGGCAGCTGCGAAGAGTTCGTGTAGTAGGGGTTCTTGTCGGTTCCAGCTTGGATGATATTGGAGAACCGCTTCCTGTCTTCCTTGGCGAACCTGTACGTGGTGCCCTCCGCGGGCGTCGCCTCCAGGTTATAGAGGTTGCCCGTCTTCTCCTGGTACTGGACGAGGCGCTCCCTCATATGTGCGAGGAGCCTCTTCGCGAAGTCATGACCCCACTCGGTGGTGATGTCCTCCTTATCGTGGGTGAAGTTGCGAATGGCTTCGTTGACTCCGTTGACGCCGATCGTTGAGAAGTGGTTGCCAAGTCCCCCGAGGTAGCGCTTGCTATAGGGGAAGAGACCACGCTCCATGAGCTCGGCGATCTTGATCCTCTTCTTCTCAAGAGTGGACGAGGCTAGATCCATGAGGTGATCCAGCCTCTCGTAGAGCGCGTCTTCGTCGCCGGCCCACATGTACCCGAGCCTTGCGGCGTTCACGGTGACGACGCCTATGGAGCCCGTGAGCTCGGCCGAGCCGAACAAACCGTTGCCCCGCTTCAGGAGCTCGCGCAGGTCGAGCTGGAGGCGGCAGCACATCGAGCGGATCATGCCCGGGTCGAGCTCGGAGTTGATGAAGTTCTGGAAGTAGGGCAGGCCGTACTTCGCGG
>ERZ772912.76-NODE-76-length-46608-cov-5.697699_pt1 | contig 46608 bp, 35 predicted proteins | sample MGYA00512119_ERZ772912 | MGnify/ENA primary metagenome ERZ772912 (study PRJEB29015, sample SAMEA2738048) | human oral metagenome | biome: human oral; feature: human-associated habitat; material: saliva | place: China | collected 2230 ...
ACCCCATTTTCGTGCTTGAGCATAAGCACACTTCGCAGCGTTGCCCCCCCCCCAGGACACGGCCTAACACAACACACCCCTCCCCCATCCCCTCCACTACCACCCAAACAAAAAACGAGACCCCGCAGCACTGCGCAGTAGTGAGCGGCAGTACAGCGGGGCTGCAAAGCTTACAAAAAGCGAACCTAGTTTTACAGGTTCGGGAACCAGATGGCGATTTCACGCTCGGCGGATTCCGGCGAATCCGAACCGTGGACAACGTTGGTGGATACTTCGAGGGCGAAGTCGCCACGGATGGTGCCGGGGGTCGCCTTGGATACCGGATCGGTGCCGCCTGCCAGTTGGCGCCAGGCTTCAATGGCGCGGGGGCCTTCCACAACACCAGCGACCAGTGGTGCGGACGTAATGAAGTCCACCAGTTCGCCGAAGAAGGGCTTGTCAGAATGCTCAGCGTAGTGTTTTTCAGCGGTTGCTTTGTCGGCGACGCGCAGGTCCATGGCGGTGAGCTTCAGGCCCTTGCGCTCAATGCGGGAGATGATCTCGCCGATGAGTCTACGTTCAACGCCATCGGGCTTGATCAGAATCAGGGTACGTTCAGTCATGTCGCTCAGTATATCGGACGGCCTCAGGTGTGTTGTGTGGTCAGCAGTCCACGCTTCATCCGGGCAATGAGGTTTTTCCGCAGGTAGAAGATGTACCACCAGACAGCGGCGAAGATGAGCGCCATGATGCCCATGGAGGGATGTACAAAGAAGCCCGCCACAGCGAACACCTGCAAAACCGCATTGGCCGCCAGCGCCCATCTACGTTTTTGCAGGAAGGCCACAACAAACATGGCAACACCAACAACGGTGACGTATACCCAGTTGAAGGTGGTCCAGTAGGCACCTTCGTCAATGCGAGCGATCACGGTGAGCACCAGCAGCAGCGCAATGGATTCCATGACCAGCGTCCCCGCCATCACGCCGCGAAGCCCTTTAAGCGGGTCCTTGACGGGTGTATGGCCAGGCCCGAGCGGCCCGTACTCCGATGAACCAGCACTGCCATCAGCACCGGTGCCCCCAGCCGAGCCGCCAAAACCCCCATCAACCTTGTCGCTCACGCCGGCTCCTTTCCAAACAGGGTGCGAGCTTCACCGGCGGTGACCACGGATCCGGTAATCACCACGCCGTTGCCGGAAACCATCTCGCCTTCTTCAGCCAGTTCCACCGCCAATTCCACCGCAGAAGGCAGAGTATCGGCAACGTGGACGCGCTCCTCGCCGAAGATTTCTCGCGCGTGTTCTGCCAGTTCATAGGCGTCCAATGCACGCGGGGAGCGTGTTTGGGTGCACACGATCTCACCAAACACAGGCTCCAGTTCGGTGAGCACCCCAACGTAGTCTTTGTCGGAGAGCACCCCGACCACGCCGATGAGCCGGTTGAAGGAGAAGTCCCGTTGTAGGGCGCGCCCGAGTGCGCGGGCACCGTGGGGGTTGTGCGCGGCGTCGATAAACACGGTGGGCGTGGCGCGGACACGTTCGAGCCTGCCCGGGGATTCCACGGAGGCGAATCCTTCACGGACGGTGTCGATGTCCAGCGTCCGGCCGGATCCAGCGCCGAAGAATGCTTCCACAGCGGCCAGGGCGACGGCTGCGTTGTTGGCTTGATGCTCCCCGGAGAGCGGCAGGAAAATGTCGGTGTAGTCCCCACCGAGTCCCTGCAGGGTGAGTTGCTGCCCGCCGACGGCGATGGTGGATGAGACAACGCCGAATTCTGAGCCTGCGCGGGCCACGGCGGCGTCGGCACGCACGGCTTGTTCCAGGATCACTGTCATGGCGGCGGGGTCTTGGTCCGCCACGATGGCAACGTTATCCGGAGGTGTGAGCAGGTCGTCAAGGTCCCAGCGCGGTTTGATAATCCCGGCTTTTTCCCTGGCCACTTCCTCCAACGTCGAACCCAGGTAATCGGTGTGGTCCAGTCCGATGGGGGTGATTACGGCCACGTCGGCGTTGATCACGTTGGTGGCGTCCCACAGCCCGCCCATGCCTACTTCCACCACGGCGACGTCAACGGGGGCGTCGGCAAACGCGGCGTAGGACATGGCGGTGAGCACCTCGAATTTGCTGAGTTTCGGTCCGCCTTCCTTCTCCGAGGCCACGTCCGCCATCTCTACGTAGGGTTGGATTTCGCGCCATGTTCGCACGTAGTCGCGGGGGTGCAGGGGCTGGCCGTCAATGGCAATGCGTTCGGTGGCCAGCTGCAGGTGCGGGCTGGTGGTGCGCCCGGTACGACGGTGGAAGGCACGCATCAGGGCTTCGATCATGCGGACTGTGGAGGTTTTGCCGTTGGTGCCTGCCACATGGATGGCCGGAAATGACCGTTCTGGGTTGCCCAGCAGGTCCATCAGCAGTTCCATGCGCGTCAGCGTCGGGTCGATTTTCACCTCTGACCAGCGCTGATCCAGCTCGGCTTCCACCTCGGCGAGCGCCCGCAGATCCTCAGGCGTGATCTCGCGGGTTTCCGGCTCCTCCACCGGCGCGTTCACGTCGATGGGTAGGGTGAGGCCGCTGTCGTCTACCGATACCTCATCGCTCATCAGCTCACCCCAGTTCCTTCAAACGGGCCGTCACGCGGGCAATTTCCTCCTCAGCCACCTGGTGACGCTGGCGAATCTTCTCCACCACCGCAGCCGGTGCCTTATCCAGGAAGGCGGCGTTACCCAACTTCTTTTCCGTTCCTTCCAGTTCCTTCGTCGCCGCGGCTAGCTCCTTGTCCAAGCGTTTCCGCTCGGCAGCCACGTCGACGGTGCCGGAGGTGTCCAGTTCCACCAGCAGGGTCGCCTGGCTCAGGCGCACTTCAATGCTTGCCGACGCCTCGAATCCCTCAGCTGGCTCCTCTACCCGCGCCAATGCCCGAACAATGCTCTCCTGCTGCTCAAGGTCCGCATCGGCGAAGCGCAGGCGGGCGGGAACCTTCTGCGATGGTTTCACGCCCTGGTCGGAGCGGAAACGGCGGAGTTCCGTGACCAATTTTTCCACGTCAGCCATGCGGCGAGCTGCCGTCTCGTCGGCAGGGGCGTCGGTGATGGCGGTAGGCCACGACGCGATGACCAGGGATTCTCCACCCGTGAGCACGGTCCACAGGGTTTCCGTCACAAACGGCATGACCGGGTGCAGCAGTCGCAGCACCGTGTCCAGCGTGTTCCCCAACACCAGCTGGGTGTTTTCGCCGCGTCGTTGCTCCTCTGGGCTGGCGGACCCGCCGTCCCGCGGGATCTGCACCTTGGCGATTTCCACGTACCAGTCGCACAGTTCGCCCCAGGTGAACTGGTACAGCAGCTCGTATGCCTTGGCGAACTGGTAGCGGTCCAACAAGTCATCGACCTCTGCGCGAACGGCCTCCAGGCGGTCCAGAATCCAGCGGTCTGCGTCGGTAAGTTCGGCACGGTCTGGCAACTCCCCTACTGTCGCGCCGTTCATCAGGGCGAAGCGGGTGGCGTTGAACAGCTTGGTGGCAAAGTTGCGGGAGCTTTGGGCGGAGTCGTCGCCCACGGGCAGGTCCACGCCTGGGTTCGCGCCGCGTGCCAGGGTGAATCGCAGGGCGTCCGCGCCGTACTGCTCTACCCAGTCCATGGGGTCGATGCCGTTGCCCAGGGATTTGCTCATCTTGCGGCCTTTTTCGTCGCGGACCAGGCCATGGAGGTAAAGGTCCGTGAAAGGAACCTTGCCCAGGGGCGAGCCGGGCAGCGATGCCGCAAAAGTGCCGAACATCATCATGCGGGCGACCCAGAAGAACAGGATGTCGTAGCCGGTGACCAGCACGGATGTAGGGTAAAACTTCGACAATTCGGGGGTTGCGTCCGGCCAACCCATGGTGGAGAACGGCCACAACGCCGAGGAGAACCAGGTGTCCAGAACGTCCGGGTCCTGCACATAGCCTTCGGGGGCCTGCTCATCGGGGCCGACACACACGACATCGCCGTCGGGTCCGTACCAGATCGGGATGCGGTGCCCCCACCAGAGCTGGCGGGAGATGGTCCAGTCGTGCATGTCGTCCACCCACTCGAAATAGCGTGGGTTCTGGCTCGCGGGGTGGATGGTGGTGTCGCCGTTCCGCACGGCGTCGCCAGCCATGCGGGCGAGTTCATCAACCTTGACAAACCACTGCTCGGAGAGCCGGGGTTCTACGGGCTCGCCGGAGCGTTCCGAATGCCCCACAGAGTGCAGATAGGGGCGTTTTTCCGCGACGATGCGGCCCTGCTCGGCCAGTGCCTCGCGGATTTTCACCCGGGCTTCAAAGCGATCCATGCCATCGAACTGGGTGCCGGTGTCGACGATGCGCCCGGTGGTGTCCAGGATGGTGGGCATGTCCAGTTTGTGGCGCAGACCCAGCGCGTAGTCGTTGGGGTCGTGTGCGGGGGTGATCTTCACGGCACCGGTACCGAACTCGGGGTCCACGTAGTCGTCGGCAACAATAATAAGCTCCCGACCAGGGATGAAGGGGTGCGGCAAGCTGGCGCCCACCAGGTCTGTGTAGCGGGGGTCGTCGGGGTGAACGGCCACCGCGACGTCGCCAAGCATGGTTTCCACGCGGGTTGTGGCCACCACAACGTGGGGTTCGTTGTCGTCTAGGGAGCCGTAGCGGATGGACACCAGCTCGCCTTCGACGTCCTTGTACACCACCTCGATGTCGGAGACGGCGGTTTCCAGCACCGGCGACCAGTTGACCAGGCGGTGGGCGCGGTAGATCATGCCTCGGTCGAAAAGTTCCTTAAAGATGGTCTGCACCGCGCGCGACAACCCCTCATCCAGGGTAAAACGCTCGCGGGACCAGTCGACGGAATCCCCGATGGCGCGCATCTGCTCGCCGATTTTGCCCCCGTATTCGTTCTTCCACTCCCAGACCTTGGCGACGAACTCATCGCGATCGTAATCGTAGCGATCCTTCCCCTCCGTCTTCTTCAGCATCGCCTCGACTTTGGTCTGCGTCGCGATGCCCGCGTGATCCATCCCCGGAAGCCACAGCACCTCAAACCCCTGCATGCGCTTCCTCCTCGCCAACGCATCCATGAGCGTATGGTCCAGCGCATGCCCCATATGAAGCTGCCCCGTCACGTTCGGCGGGGGCAGCACAATCGAAAAGGGCGGCTTCTCCGACGTCACGTCGGCGGTGAAGTAGCCATGATCAAGCCACTGCTGGTACAACGCAGCCTCAACGGCCTTCGGATCCCAGCTTTTCGGCAGGGCGTCGGCACGGCTTGTGGAATGGTTCAGGGTGTTTTTGTCAGTCACCCTTGCCATAATAGCTTGTGCCCACCTCGCCGAACTGCCACTGAGGGGCTTATCGACGCCGCGGGCACACGCACCGCGCCAACTGCAGGTTTACAGCAGGCCGAGGGAGGCAACGGCGTCGCGTTCCTCCTGCAGTTCCGCGATGTTGGCGGCAATGCGCTCCTTCTGGAAGTCGCTGAGTTCCAGGCCCTGCACGATCTCCCACGCACCATTGCGGGATACCGTGGGGAAGCCGAAGATCAGGCCCTCGGGCACACCGTAGGAGCCGTCCGACGGAATGGCTGCGGATGCCCACTTCTCGGTGCCCTGAACCCAGTCGCGCATGTGATCAATCGCGGAGGAGGCAGCGGAGGCTGCGGAGGACTTACCACGCACCTCAATGATCTCAGCGCCGCGCTTAGCCACGCGCGGAATGAACTCATTCACGTACCAATCCTGGTCCACCAGATCGGACACCTTGTCGCCACCAACGGTGGCGTAGGTGATGTCCGGGAACTGCGTGGCCGAGTGGTTGCCCCAGATTGCCACCTGTTCAAAATCGGTGGAATCCTTGCCCAGCTTCTCGGCCAGTTGGGAAAGGCTGCGGTTGTGGTCCAGACGCATCATGGCGTTGAAACGTTCCGCCGGAATGTCCTTGGCGTGAGCCTGGGCAATCAGGGCGTTGGTGTTGGCTGGGTTGCCCACCACAAGCACGCGAATATCGTCGGCCGCATGATCGTTGAGGGCAGTGCCCTGGGGGCCAAAGATCTTGCCGTTGGCGGCGAGCAGGTCAGAGCGCTCCTCACCCTTGCCACGTGGCTTGGCGCCAACCAGGAAGGCGGCGTTGGCACCGTCAAATGCCTTGTTGGCATCGTCGGTGACGGTGATCTTCTTGACCAATGGGAACGCGGAATCCAGCAGTTCCATGGCCACACCCTCTGTCGCACCAAGCGCGGGGGTGATTTCCAAAAGATTCAGCTCGATAGGAGTGTCCTGCCCGTACACATCACCGTTGGCGATGCGCCACAGCAGGGAGTAGGCGATCTGGCCGGCAGCTCCAGTCACAGCAATCTTTTTCGGGGCGGCAGTCATAGTCGAGACAATCCTTACTTTTTAGCGAACACGGGGCGTGAGACGGCCCACTATCCCAGGAAATTCGAGCATGCCGTCACACACTGCTTTCTACACTAGCGGGTGTTTTACCATCACGTCACTGATCGCGCGCGAAAAGCTTGCGATGAACATCGCACTTAGTTGATATGTCATCTCGCGTCAACGGACTGCCGATACCACATTTTGCGCATGCCCGCTACTCCACGTCACAGCGATATCCCACATCGATACCCCTTTCGGACTGTCCGGTTTTTTCTGAACAGACACCCACAACAAACACCACCAAAAATTTTTATCGGAAAGATTTCCCGATTCGGGTGTGATTTTATAGACAAGAGGGTATTTTTCACCCCGGCCAGTGAAGTCACTGCATGTGATTATTATTACCTTGCAGCTCAGGCGTGTATTGAATCGGTTCATTACTAAAACGTCGGCATATATTTAACGGTTTCGCGGAACCCCCTAGACACCCCAAAATATTGCGAGAAAATGATGCCGGTTTAGCTCGCGAAAACATCATACATGTGCCATAATTTTATGGTCTAGTTACAAAATCACCCCCGTTACACCCACACGGTCACCCGTCACAACCTGCGGTTTTTCCGAAATCAGAAATCGATTTCCCACTGAACAATAAATTCAGGCACGATTAACTTAGCTGGTAAAACCAGCATGCCTCCAGGAAAGGAACAATCATGAACCGCCCAGCAGCGGACCAAGATACAACCACGTCAAACATAGACAAGGTCGTCGAGGTCGCGCTGGAAACATTCGCCCGTCAGGGGTTCGAGGACACACGTTTGGAAAACATCGCCCACGATTCGGGCATGTCCAAGCGCATGATCCACTATCACTTTGGTGACAAGCGGGGTCTGTATATTCGCGCTCTACGGTTAGCAATCTCACAGCTCCGCCCGGAACCCCAGGCGCTGGAGTTGGATTCAACCGTGCCTGTCGACGGTGTGCGCAAAGTAGTGGAAGCCATCTTCCGCCAAATGGCCGCACACCCAAACGCTATCCGTCTCCTCCTTCTAGAGAACCTTTTTGGCCAAGCTGATATGGCCAATTCCAACCCATTAGCCGACCAATCCAGCGTCCTCCTGCAAATGGACAAACTACTTATGATGGGTCAGGACGCCGGTGCCTTCCGCCCCGGCATTTCTGCGCTGGATGTGTATACCATCATCTCCTCCATGTGCGTGTTCAGGATCGCTTACCCAGCGGCCTTCAAGAACTTGTACCACATCAACTTGAAGGACGAGGAAAACAATGTGGGTATGCAGCGACTTGTTGTCGATGCCGTCCTCGCTTTCCTCACCTCAAACATGCGCAACTCGGGCGGGATGAGCTACCTGACTGTCGAAACCTCGAATGACTTCAACGGCCACGACGGCAACGGCAGCGGCAACATCTACAACGAACTCGACGACGCCACCAGCTTCATCGAATAACGCTGTAGAGAACAACACACGTGGCCCCGCACGCTTTCACAACGTGCGGGGCCACGTGCTTATTGGTTTTAGGCCGTCTTTTCTGACGACGCCGCGACCAGCTCCGGTGCACCCAACTTCCGCGCCGCCCCCTCGGTGATAATCACCTCGCCAATATCTTCACGATCCGGCAGGTCATACATGATGGGCACAAGCACTTCCTCCATGATGGCTCGCAGACCACGAGCGCCGGTATTGCGCTCCAACGCCTGATCTGCAATGGCCTCCAGTGCTTCTGGGGTGAAGGTCAGTTTCACGCCATCCATCTCAAAAAGCTTCTCGTACTGCCGCACCAAGGAATTCTTCGGCTCGGTGAGCACGCGCACCAACGAGGCTCGATCCAGGTTGGTCACCGTGGCCACCACGGGCAGACGACCAATGAACTCGGGGATCAGACCAAACTTCACCAGATCCTCCGGCAGCACGTCTTTAAACACGTTCACCGTATCGACGTCCGTGACTGACCGCACCTCTGCACCAAAGCCCAGGCCCTTTTTGCCCACGCGATCCTGGATCACCTTCTCCAGGCCAGCAAACGCGCCAGCCACGACAAACAAAATGTTGGAGGTATCCAGCTGAATAAAATCTTGGTTCGGGTGTTTACGCCCTCCCTGCGGCGGCACCGAGGCGGTTGTGCCTTCCAGAATCTTCAACAACGCCTGCTGAACACCCTCGCCGGAGACATCGCGAGTAATCGACGGGTTTTCCGACTTCCGGGAAATCTTGTCCACCTCATCGATGTAAATGATGCCGCGCTGCGCACGCTGCACATCGTAATCGGATGCCTGAAGCAGTTTGAGCAGAATATTTTCCACGTCTTCGCCCACGTAGCCAGCTTCAGTCAGTGAGGTGGCATCGGCGATGGCGAACGGGACGTCGAGAAGCTTGGCCAGCGTTTGAGCAAGGTAGGTTTTGCCGGAACCGGTTGGCCCGAGCAACAAAATATTGGACTTTGCGAGTTCAACCTCGTCATCCTTGTTGATCTTCGCCGTCTGCTGTTCCTCGGCGCGAATCCGCTTGTAGTGGTTGTACACCGCCACCGCGAGCACACGTTTGGCGTCGTCCTGACCGATCACATACTGGTCCAGGAACGCCGAAATTTCGGTCGGACGCGGCAGCTTGTTGTCGTTTGCGGTGTCACCAGCGGAGGCGTTGAGTTCCTCCTCAATGATCTCATTGCATACCTCAATGCACTCGTCGCAAATGTAGACTCCACCACCCGCGATGAGCTTTTTCACCTGTTTCTGACTCTTTCCGCAGAACGAGCACTTCAGCAGGTCAGAGCTTTCTTGCATAGCTGCCATGTATCTTCTTTGAACTCACAATCTTCTCACGTGTGGACACCACTCGATGTTCCACACTACTGCTTTTTCGCCACAATGGTGGGACCACCTCTCGTGGTTTCTCCCCCGAATAGGAAGATCCTCCCCCGGTTCATCTCTGCGGATTCAGTCGGAGGAGGATCGTGAGCACTTAATTACCAATTAAGCCATAACTTAAGAAATTTTAAGAATTGCCACCCCTTTGCAGGGGTACTTCATGCAAAACCGCAGTTACGGCACGGCAAAAAGCAACACATTAAGATTGAGCTGAGAGCTTACGGTAGTCAAAGACCTGATCGATGATTCCATAATCCACAGCCTCAGAGGCGGTGAGGATCTTATCGCGGTCAGTATCAAGACGGATCTGCTCAGCAGGAAGGCCAGTGTGCCGCGCCAAGGTCTCCTCCATGAGCTTGCGCATACGCTCAATTTCTTGAGCCTGGATCTCCAAGTCAGACACCTGGCCCTGCACGCCACCGGTGGCGGGCTGGTGAATCAGCACACGCGCATTCGGAAGCGCCGCGCGCTTACCGGGGGCACCAGCGGCCAGCAGCACGGCTGCGGCGGAGGCGGCCTGTCCGAGGCAGACAGTCTGGACGTCGGGGCGAACGTACTGCATCGTGTCGTAAATCGCCATCAACGAGGTGAAGGAACCACCGGGAGAGTTGATATACATGGTGATGTCGCGGTCAGGGTCCTGGCCCTCCAGGACCAGAAGCTGCGCCATAATGTCGTTTGCCGAGGCGTCGTCAACCTGGGTACCCAGGAAGATGATGCGCTCCTCAAACAGCTTGTTGTACGGGTTGGACTCCTTCGCGCCGAACGCCGAGTGCTCCACGAAAGACGGCAGCACATAACGGGACGAAGGCATCTGCATTTCACTGCTCATGTTTGTTTAAAACTCCTTGCTTGTTCTGTACCGCGTTAAGACTGCTTAGCAGAGCTGACCACGTGATCCACGAAGCCGTAATCCTTGGCCTCCTCCGCCGTGAACCAGCGGTCACGGTCAGAATCCTTGGTGATCTGCTCCACGGTCTGGCCGGTGTGCTGGGCAATAAGCTCCGCCATCTCCCGCTTGGTGTGCGCAAACTGCTCCGCCTGGATGGCAATATCCGCAGCGGTACCGCCCACGCCCGCAGACGGCTGGTGCATCATGATGCGCGCATGCGGCAGGGCATAACGCTTGCCTTTGGTGCCCGCCGAGAGAAGGAACTGACCCATCGACGCTGCCAGCCCCATGCCGTAGGTGGCAACATCACACGGGGAGTACTTCATCGTGTCATAAATAGCCATGCCGGCGGTCACGGAACCACCAGGCGAGTTGATGTAAAGGGAAATATCGCGATTCGGATCCTCGGCACTGAGCAAGAGGATCTGGGCGCACAGCTTGTTAGCGATCTCATCATCCACCTGGCTGCCCAGGAAAATAATGCGCTCGCGCAGCAAACGCTCAAACACTGAATCGCTAAGGTTTAACCCGGCAGGTGCTGAGTGCATCCGGCTGATATCAGTCATGGGTGTACACAACCTACTTTCTTTAAATCGTGACGTACAAAGACGATAGCCCCTACAGTACAGCCGCGCTGCCGCCATGGTGGCCTTTGTTCGCTGACAGCGTCGAATCTGCATAACCCCCGGTTCGCGTGCTGCCCACTGCGGGAGTCGGGGCGTCGATAAGCGGTAAAACCTGCAGCACACAGCACAAAAGCCCAGCGGCAGTGCTGGGCTTGAGTGGTAGTACAGGCTTAGGACTCGTCGGAGTCCTGGGCGGTCTCTTCCTCGTCGCCGAAGTAGATCTTCGGGTCAACGTCATTGCCGTCGGAGTCCTTAACCGTCACGCTGCAGATGGCGTTGGCCAGGGCCTTGCCGCGGCGAACATCGGAAACCAGGTTCAGCAGTTGACCGCTCTGCTGCAGCTGCATCAAGAACTGCTGGGGCTCCACGCCGTAGCGGCGAGCGGTAAACACGATGTGGTCGTTCAACTCGTCCTGAGTCACCTCAGGTTCTTCCTTCTCCGCAAGCACGTCCAAGAACAGCTGCGTGCGCACAGCCTCCTCGGCGCTGGTGCGGGTCTGCTCGTTGAACTCCTCGCGGCTGGTGCCTTGAGCCTCAAGCAGCTTCTCAAACAGGGCTTCATCGCCACCGAGCTGGCCCATGAGCTGCTGTACCTGGGCGTTGACCTGCTCGTCAACCACGGACGCGGGCAGCGGGAACTGCGTCTTCTCCAGGGCGACCTTCAGCACCTCTTCGCGGATGCTGGCAGCCTGCTCGGCCTTGGCAGATTCCTCCGCGCCGGAAGCCAGGTCAGCGCGCAGCTCCTCCACGGTGTCAAACTCGGAGGCCATCTGAGCGAAATCGTCATCCAGCTCGGGAAGCTCGCGCTCCTTCACTGCGGTCACCGTGACGGTCACCTCGGCGTCCTTGTCGGCGTACTCACCGAACACCAGCTTGGACGTGAAAGTGGCGGACTCGTCGGCCTTCAGGCCCTTCACTGCGTCATCAAGGCCCTCAATGAGGTCGCCGGAACCAACGCGGTAGGACATGTCTTCGACCTTGGCGTCTTCAATCTCTTCGCCATCAACCGTGGCGGACAGGTTAAGGGTGATGAAGTCCTCGTCGCCAGCCTCGCGGTCAACGGTCTTCAAGGAACCAAAACGTTCGCGCAGGTGCTCCAGCTCGTGATCAATGCGCTCCTCAGTGGAACCCAAGGCTGGGACCTCGACGGAAATCTCGGAAAAGTCTGGAAGGTCGAACTCGGGGCGAACATCAACCTCGGCGACGAACTCGATCACGTCGCCGTCCTCCAGCTTGGTGATGTCAATGTTCGGCTGGCCGAGCGCCTTAATATCAAGCTCCTCGATGGCCTGGCCGTAGCGCGTAGGCAGCATGTCGTTCACAACCTGCTCCAAGACAGGGCCGCGCCCGACGCGCGCATCAATCAACTGGCGGGGTGCCTTGCCGCGACGGAAACCCGGAATGTTGATCTGCTGGGCCAACGCCTGGTACGCCTTGTCCAGTTCGGGTCCGAGTTCGCTAAAAGGCACCTCAACTGTCACCTTCACGCGGGTGTCATTGAGCTGATCAACAGAGCTCTTCACGAGTCATTCTCCTGGAACATGGTTTGTGAAATGAATAAGACAAAAGGACCCTTCAGTACGAAGGATCCCAGTCGGGGCAACAGGATTTGAACCTGCGACCCCCTGCTCCCAAAGCAGGTGCGCTACCAAACTGCGCCATACCCCGTTATGTAGTTACACACTGTAGCCGTGCCACAACAAACGCTGTAAACGTGCTGTGTGCGGGTACGAAAATGCAGTTTACATAGTTTTCCGTTCGAGCACATACACCGGGGTAGCCTAACACACCGTTTTATGCCTTCACCTGCGATTTTCAGGACGCTTAGCGCTGGGCTTAGCACTGGACTTAGCACCGGGCTTAGCGATGCCCGCGCAGCCCCACCATCGCACGCATCAACACCGCAAGCAATCCCACGGCGATCCCAGAGCGATCCCAGAGCGTGATCCTGCGGTTTTCCTACGTGTTTGTAGTGATCTGCTCGTAGGCTTGTTCGGCAACTATTCTGCACTCCCTCCCCCGCCTAAAACGAACGTAACGGCGAGACAGTTGTGGGCGATACATAGAGAGAGTAAGGAAAGGTGCCACAGCGCCCGTGGCCGACCGAAGGCGACTTGCGGGCGCTGTGGTGATCACTGTTAGTTGACATCGCCTAGCTGGCATCACCACCTCCAGCCCTTCCAGCGAAAATTGTTCAACAATTCCCATAAAACACTGGCGGACCTTTCACTTTTTAGCGCTTACCCCATATCACAGCTCGCTAGGGTGCAACACGCGGGGTGTGACACATCAACCCGAGCAGATAACCAATAGATCAGCACAAAAGCTAATAACGGCTACATTACAGTGCTGTAACGATCACATAACAGCGCTATCCCGTCAACAGAGTGTCGAGAATGCTATAGATATTACCATTGAAAAATTCCCTGCATTCGGCCCGCATAGTAAATGTGATGACTATCCAATCCGACTTTTTCTCGCTCCACTGCCATGGCCAGAACCAGACAGTGACACAACTCTTTTCACACTTCACCACAAAGATGCCAGTGATTAAAATCACTTCTGAAGCACGGCAATCCCCTCCCCCGAAAGTAGTGGCCCCCACCCCAAGCTGCCACACCACAACACTCACCCGCAACGCAAATATCCCCAACTACCAGCACTCTTGCTAGCCCGACACCTCTAGCGAGCAATGGGACATAGATCAATTACATGAAGAACATTTAATATTTTCTTCTCCCACACTTTGCGGACATATTCACATCTCGCGCACCGGAGACTTAGTTTAACAATTAAACAATCTCCACCCCAAACATATTCAAACCGGACAATCACGCCTAACCCACAGTACCCACTTACGGACACAAGCAGAATAGCTAACCCCTATAGCAATTTCGATAGTTATCATTGTGATGTTCTCCGCGAATTGCTGACGCGTTTCAAAAATGTTGACACGTCTTACAGTTTGCTCTCGGTTGTATAACGGTTTTATATCGAAGCTAGGTTGTTGATGCGTCAATAAATTAGGCTGCAAAAGCATCGGGGCAATCATTGGAACAAAAGAGAAACGCCCCCAGAGCTTGCACAATGAGTAATACTTCATTTTCATAAACAATAAAATCGCCCCCTACCACATCACTGCCGGTAGGGGGCGATCCTTGGAGGGAACGACGGGAATCGAACCCGCGTCTTCAGCTTGGAAGGCTGAGGTATTAGCCACTATACGACGTTCCCCTTGCAGGTAGATACCCTATCTCACGGCACGTTCTTTGGCAAAATAGCACCACAGGACGCCCATTCGAGGCCAACGGTATGTCGTTAGGCTGCAGCCACACGGCACCCCAAGACGCCTCGTTAACTCCATCCACTAGCACTATCGGCGATGGCTAGCACCCCCTTTCACTGCACCGATAGCACCCCCGCTGCATCCCCCATCGAAACTTTTTTTCGCGCATCATCCGGCACCACCGGAGCCTTGTACACCATCTAGATCGATCATCAAACCACCCCAGAACGTCATCAATTAAGTCCAAAACATGACGCGATCCAAAAACTTTCAGACGCGACGCAGATGCTCAATTTGTCTGACCTTGCTGGAAAAACCCACCGTAGTATGGGTGTCACCCGCACGAGACGAAAAGTTGTTTCTGCCCCCACAGAATTACCCCATGTTTTCATCTGAGATGAACCTTGGATTGAGTATAAGTTGCCAAAGGGAACATTCCCGAACAAACCCACTCGGAATCACAGGGGACTTTATTTAGTATTTTAAGACTTTTCTTAGTTGCACCGTCTACTGTAGTTTGCATGCAACCTAAAATTGTAGATTCCGAAACCGGACGTGAACTCTGGACAGCAGTGGAATGCGCTGAATTTTCCGGCACAGCTCGTGGCACTTTCACAAGCTACGCGGGCCGCGGCCGCGCCCCGAAGCCAGTAGCTAAGCTACATGGCCTCACCCTTTGGGATTCCAAGACCATCCACGAGTGGGTGGAAGATCGCAAGAAGGGCATCTTCGTGCCACAGGGTGAAGCTCAGTAGTCCAGCACTACTGTTATTCATCGGTCTGCACCTGAGGCAGCATCATCGTGGTGCGGCAAGGGACCGTATGTACTCCCTTTGCGCGTCTTTTACCCTTTGGTTGGTGCATTATCGCCTGATTGGTGACCTTCCCACCATGTGGCGCACACACTAAGCGACTGGAACTTTTCGGGAGTGGCTGTCGTTGAGTGCGTGTAGTTGTCCATCAACCAAATGGAAATGAGACCTTGTGCTTGCACTCATTCTTGTCCTCCTCGCCGTTGGCGGTGTCGTCTTCTTTATGTCGCGACGCAGCGCGTCGAACACTAAGGCGATTCAGGAAACGGAACTTGATGATGCCATTGCGGATGCACGGCGCTGGATTGAGCGGCTAGGTTCACAGGTGTTGACCATCGCGGGAACTGACACCGCATCCACTCAGGCCATTGCTGACGCTTCGGAGCGTTATAACGCAGCGTCGTCTCAGATCAGCACCGCTACAACAGTGAAACAGGCTCAGCTTGCACGCGAGTCCGCTCTTGAAGGCTTGTATTACATCAACGCAGCCCGAGAGATGCTAGGCATGCCCGCAGGACCCGAGCTCCCACCGCTGGAGGGACAGCGGCAGGCAGGTAAAGTTACCGAGCAACGCACCATTTCGCATGAGGGGCATGACATCACTGCCTCGCCGGTTGCTACGGAGCAGACGCCTAACTACTACCCTGGTGGCACCGTTGCTGGCCGTCCAGTTCCTGCTGGGTGGTATTCCGAGCCTTGGTGGGCGGATGCGTTGCGCACCGGTTTGTGGACTGCTGGCTCAATGATGCTGTTCAACGCGTTGTTTAATGGCATGTCTGGAATTGGGTATTCGGCTGCGGCCTTCGCCAACGGAATCGGCGATTCCGCAGGGGATGCCCTATCTGGTATCGGCGATGCCTTTGGGGGCGATGGTGGGGGATTCTTGGACGGACTTTTCGGCGGCGATAGCGATGGCGGCTTCCTTGATGGAATGTTCGACGGCGGTATTGGCGACATTTTTGATTAGCTCGTCGCCCCGCGCTTCAAAACCCCCCGCGCCCCTAACTGTGCCTATTATTTGGGCAGGTTGGGGGCGATTCCTGTTTTTTCGTAATCAGCGATGACATCAATGCGTCGTTGATGCCGTTCTGCTTTGCTCCATTCTTCGGAAAGGAAGGCGTCGACAATTGCCAGCACCTCGTCCTCGCTATGCATGCGTCCGCCGATACCAATGAGCTGAGCGTTATTATGCTCCCGGGCAAGGCGCGCAATCTCAGGCGACCACGCCAGAGCACAGCGTGCACCTTTAACCTTGTTGGCCGCAATCTGCTCACCATTTCCTGAACCACCCAACACGATGCCCAACGAACCAGGATCATTCACTGTGCGATACGCCGCTTCGATGCAGAATGCTGGGTAATCGTCTTCAGGATCGTAATCGTGCGCCCCACAGTCGATAACTTCGTGCCCGGCATCAGTGAGGTGCTTGGCAATAACATTCTTCATCTCGAACCCTGCATGGTCCGCTCCAAGGTAAACACGCATATTTCCTAGTGTAGCCGACTCGTTTTACTCCCTGTTGGCTTCGGCCAAGAAGGCGTAAGAACTCAACCAAAAAAGCGCCACGTGACATTTTCTCCAACTTTTGGTGGATAACTGGAGGTATCCGGGGCTAACGTATGTAGGTGAAGACGCACGCTTAAGTATGAGCAGGAGCACACCATGTCACACGCGCCGACGGTTCGCACCGTTCGACATGACATCAACACCAAACCCTTCATCGTCATTTGGGAGGTCACGCGAGCCTGCGCCTTGGTGTGCAAACACTGCCGTGCCGACGCCCAACACCACGCCAACCCACGTCAGCTCAGCACCGAGGACGGCCTCAAGCTTCTCGACGCCCTGGCAAGCTACCCACGCCCCTATCCCCTGGTGGTTCTGACCGGCGGTGACCCCTGCGAACGGGAGGACTTGGAACAACTGGTGGAGTACGGGACGTCGTTAGGCTTAAACGTCTCCATCTCACCATCAGTGACCCCGAAACTCACTCCCGAGCGCATTTCCTCGCTGCGGGAGGCTGGGGCAAAGGCCATGTCTATGTCCCTTGACGGCGCCACCGCCGCCACCCATGATTCTTTCCGCGGCTTCCCCGGAACATTCGATGCGACGCTGGCATTGGCTCCACATGTGGTGGGATGCGGCTTCCGACTGCAAATCAATTCCACCTTGACGCGCAGCAATATTCACGAAGCTCCAGCACTGTTGAAGCAGGTCATCGATATGGGCGCACACATGTGGTACACCTTCTTCCTCGTTCCCACCGGTCGCGGAACGCAGCTTCACTCCCTCTCCCCCACCGAGCGTGAAGACGTGCTGCACTGGCTGCATGATGTGTCAGACCGCATCGCTATCAAAACCACTGAAGCCCCGCAGTATCGCCGCGTCGCACTGCAGCGCAAACAACCTGACTACGCATACTCCGGCGGCGACCTGTACCAACAACTGACCGCACAAACCCACAAGCTTTTGGGGGAAGTGCCCGTGAAACCACGCCGTCCTCGCCCTCCCATGGCGGTAAATTCCGGGTCAGGCTTCGCGTTTATCGACCACATCGGTGACGTTTACCCCAGCGGCTTCCTGCCACTGCACTGTGGAAACGTCACCGACACCTCTTTCGCAGACATCTACGAACACTCCCCCGTATTCCAGAACCTCCGCGACCCCGACCACTGGGAAGGCAAGTGCAGCGTGTGCGAATTCCACACCGTCTGCGGCGGTTCCCGCTCGACCGCCTACGCAATGACCGGCAACTATCGAGCCTCAGATCCTACCTGTTCATACGTGCCGCCTGCCTGGAAAAAGTCCAGCTAGAAGCATTCCTCTTCGCACACATGTACCCAGATGGGGGAGGCATGTCAGCGCAATGTCTACCGCCGATACTATTGTGGGGAAGCACATTAATGAAACGGCGACATGTGTAGAAGGACATAATGCGAGAATCTGTGCCGAGCAGGCACATCAGAACGGTACTGGGCTTGGTGATGGCCCTGTGCTTGGTCGGCGGCATTGCTGCCTGTGAGTTCCCCACAGAAAAACAACTCGCCAAACCTTTAGGCAGCTCGGATGGGTCTGGATCCTCTGGTGGCACCACTCCTGGCTCGGCTTTCAGCGAGGCTGATTCCGCCATCGCTGTATTGCAGTCCCTTCCCGTCAAGGGGCGTGCGCCAAAGACAGGCTACAACCGTGATCAGTTTGGGCAGCGCTGGTCAGATAACGTCTCGGTTGAGAGCGGACACAATGGGTGCGACACACGCAATGACATTCTTCGACGCGACCTCACCAACGTGGAACTTAAGCCTGGCTCGCGGGACTGCGTTGTGGTGAGTGGACTCCTGCATGACCCATACACAGGCAAAGACATTCCTTTTACCCGTGGCCAAGGCACCTCGGAGGCGGTGCAGATTGATCACGTGGTGGCTATGTCCAACGCATGGCAAACCGGCGCGCAGCAACTCACGGCAGAAGAACGCACCAACTTTGCCAACGACCCATTGAATCTTCTGGCTGTGGATGGTCCCGCAAACCAAAAGAAGGGCGACGGTGATGCCGCAACATGGCTACCGCCGCAGAAAAGCTATCGCTGTGCCTATGTCGCGCGCCAGATTGAGGTGAAGGCGCGGTACCGCCTCTGGGTTACTCAGCCAGAGAAAGACGCGATGCTCTCAATTCTGGATACGTGCGACACGGACACAAGTTAGTTGAATTCAAGGCCCTCGGTGCGGGAGCGCTTGAGCTCGAAGAAGTGCGGGTACTTGGCTAGGAGCACTGCCCCGTCGAAGATGCTCCCAGCATCCTCGCCACGTGGAATACGGGTGAGCACTGGCCCGAAGAAGGCTGTGTCGCCCAGGGCAACAACCGGGGTGCCTACCTCGTCGCCCACGCGATCCATCGCGCCCTGGTGGTAGGCGCGGAGCTGGTCGTCAACCTCGGTGGTGGAAGCGACGTCGAGAAGCGACGCCGGCAGGCCGACAGCAGCGAGGGATTCCGCAATGAGGGCTTCGTACGCCCCGTAGCCTTCCTTGCCACCTTGCTCGCCGTTATGGATGCGGGTTCCCAGGTCGGTGTACAGGGCGTCCACCTTGTCGGAGTGATTGGCCTTGACGGCCGCGAACACACGCGCTGGACCCCAGTTGGCTTCCATCTTCCGGCGGTAGTCCTCGGGGAGGTAGTCGCGCCCCTCGTTGAGGACGGACAAGCTCATCGGGATCCACTCAACTTCAATATCACGAACTTTTTCTACTTCTTTGATCCAGCGGGAAGTCACCCAGCAGTAAGGGCAGGAGACATCAAACCAGAATGAGACTTTTTCAGACATAGTGCTTTCCTCACAATTGATGATGGTGTGATTACTCAACAACCACACCATCCTAGGCGCAAGATTAGTCTGGAAGCCACTAACCGCAACACAACAACACATGGTTGTTCATGTACAGAAAGGCCGTCATGACATCCCTCAATCTAACCCGGGTCGAAGCCGCAGAACGGGCCCGTATCCTCAGCGTCCAGCGCTACGACATTGCGCTGGACCTCACTCACGGCGACAAGGAATTCGGGTCCATCACCACGGTGAAATTCACCGTCAAGGAACCCGGTGACACGTTCATTGATCTGCGGGCCGCGCGCGTTCGGGAAGTCATCCTTGATGGTAACGACATCACCGAAGGTGCCATCACCCTGGACGAGAAAGGATACGACCCAACCCACGGCGTGGCGCTGCGCGACCTTACCACTGGTGAGCACACTCTCCGCATCACTGCGGACTGCGAGTACTCGCGCACCGGCCAGGGACTGCACCGCTTTGTTGACCCGGCTGACGGGGAGACCTACCTGTACACCCAGTTTGAAACCGCTGACGCCAAGCGCGTGTTTGCCTGCTTTGACCAGCCGGATCTGAAGGCACGATACAAACTGACTGTGCGCACGCCAGACAACTGGAAGGTTATTTCCAACGCGGAGCAGGACGTTCAAAAAACCGCCGACGGTGAGGTCCATATTTCCCGCATCGACTATCCCTTATCCACCTACCTGGTTGCGCTGTGCGCCGGGCCTTACCACGAGGTACGGAGTAGTTGGACGGGCACGCTGACCCGGCACCCGGAAACCCCTGAGGATCAGCCCGACACGATCACCGTGCCGTTTGGCCTGTACTGCCGCGCATCCCTGGCACCACATCTTGATGCGGAACGCATCTTCGAGCAAACCAAGCAGGGTTTTGACTGGTACCATCGCAACTTTGGCATGGCCTATCCCTTTGGCAAATACGATCAGGTATTCTGCCCCGAATACAACATGGGGGCCATGGAAAACGCAGGGTGCGTGACATTCCGCGACGAGTACATATTCACCTCCAAGGTGACGCGTTACCTCTATGAACGCCGCTGTGACACGATTCTGCACGAACTGGCGCACATGTGGTTCGGCGACCTGGTCACCATGGAATGGTGGGGCGATTTGTGGCTGAACGAGTCCTTCGCCACCTGGGCGGCGGCGATCTCCCAGTCGGAGGAGACGGAATTTGACACCGCTTGGGTGACCTTCGCCAACATTGAAAAGTCCTGGGCCTACCGGCAAGACCAGCTTCCCTCCACACACCCGGTGTTCACCGATGCCTCGGACGTAGAGACGGTGGAGCAGAACTTTGACGGCATTACCTATGCAAAGGGGGCATCGATACTCAAGCAGTTGCAGGCATACGTGGGTCGCGACGCCTTCCTGGCCGGCGTGAGGCGGCATTTTGCGAACCACGCGTTCGGCAACGCCACTTTTGACGACCTGCTGGCTGCGCTGGCGGAGGCATCCGGCCGTGATCTGCTGGGGTGGGCTGATCAGTGGCTAAAGACCACCGGTATCAACACCATCCGCCCGCGTTTCACTGTGCAAAACGGCAGTTATCTCACCTTCGAGGTGGAGCAACTGGGTGCCGCGCCCGGCGCAGGTGAGCTGCGCGACCACCGCATCGCCGTGGGCTTGTATTCGGTGGTGCCGGACACGGGCAAGGTGGTGCGTACCCACCGCGTGGAGCTGGACCTTAAGGGTGCCTCCACCCCGGTTCCCGAGCTGGTGGAGGCACCCGTGGCGGACCTGGTGCTTGTCAACGACGATGACCTCACCTACTGCCTAATGGGCCTGGACCAGGATTCCCTGCACTTTGTCACCCACCACATCGCCGACATTGAAGACCCCATGGCGCGTTCCCTGTGCTGGTCGGCGGCGTGGCAGATGACCCGCAACGGCGAGATGAAGGCACGCGACTTCCTGACCCTGGTCGCCCAAGGTGCCGCCACAGAAACCGAGATTGGTGTGCTGGAACTGATTCTGGCGCAGGCCCGTGAGGCCCTGGCCAGCTACGCCGACCCCGACTGGGCTGAGGCTACCGGACAACAACTGCTTGTCGACGCCCTGCTGCACGGCGCGCGCTCCTCCACTCCCGGTTCTGACTACCAGCTGGCCTTTGTGAAAGCGCTGGCACGGACCCGGCAAACGGAGGACAGCATCGCGTTTTTCACCTCCATCCTCGCCGATGAACCGCCAGCTGAGGGCTTGGTTATAGACACGGAACTCCGCTGGGCGGCGCTGTCCATCCTGGTTGGCGCTAATGCCATCACTGAGGTGGAGGCGGCGATTCGGGAGGAATTGGGTCGCGATAACTCCGCCACCAGCCATAACTATGCTCAGCGCACCCGTGCTGCTGTGAATACCCCGGAAGCAAAGCAGGCCGTGTTTGCCGAGCTGACGGATGTGAGCGGCACCTTGTCCAACCTGGATCGTCGCCACAAACTGGATGGCTTTACCTATCCGGGTTCCGCACCGTCGCTCGCTGACCTTGGTCCGCGCTACTTCGAGATAGCAGCGGATTTGTGGCGGGGATTCTCCTCTGAGGTGGCACTGCAGGTACTCACGGGCCTCTACCCCACCTGGGATATTTCGGAGGATGCTATTGCTGCCGCCGATGCGCTGCTCGCGCAGGACGATCTTCCAGCAGGGCTGGCGCGTGTGGTGGCGGAGAATCAGGATCGCGTGAAGCGTGCGCTGCGCAACCAGCGCTTTGATGCCGCATAGTTGATAAAAGCGGAAGTATGCCCGGCCCCGGATAGGTGAAGGCTTCAACCGTGCTGGATCCATCGGGGCGTCGAGACGCGTGATCGGTGATGGTGGAGGCTGCGCCTGCGGAATCTCACATCCTGCCCTCTTCCCATACCAGCGGCAGAATATTTCCCTTGAAATTTCCCATCTTGATGCGGGCCTTGATGCAGGCGCGAGGCAGAGAAACGGATAGGGAAATCAGCACACGCAAACAGTATCGATCAGGCTCTCAGGCAGTTCGGGGGACGAAATCGAGTCGACCTGCGTCATCTTTGATAAAAGGTCACACTTAGCAAATAAAATGACAACTTTTTAATAAACTTTTGCTTGGTTACCCAGGGTAAACCTTCTAAAATTTTCATCATGAGCACCCCACATCGCGCAGCAGCGCAACAGCTACAGCATTCCTGTGCGCGCATACTGCCTTCACGGTGCAACAGACTTCATTTCCCACACTCAGCACACAATGGACGTTAAAACAACGACCTCCCGTATTCCGTGCATTCTTAACTCCACATAACACTTCAAGCCCCGTCCCCTTTCGCCCCATTCCTGTCGCGTTTTATGCTCGCATTGTTCTTCGTACTGTCCCCAGTACAAGGCGTGAAGAGAAAGTAGTCCCCTTATGAACACCACACTCCGCGTAGGCGCAGCACTTGTAGCAGCGTCTGTCCTTGTTATTGGCTTGGGCGCCTGCTCCTCCAACGGCAACAACACAGCTTCCAGTAGCGTCACCGTCATGCCACTGCCCAGCGACGATGGCACCAGCGGCATTCCCACCTCAACGGTCACCCCCACGGCCTCCACAGAGCCAAACACTACCGCCGCACGGCTAGAGATTCAGGTTGCGGGCAACCAGCTAAAAGATGCCTTCGGCCCGGTGATATGCGTTGATGAGGACGCAGACGGCGACCTTGATGTTGATGCGGGCGTCGACAAGATCAGTGGCGAGCTAGAGATGGACATAACCTCGCCAGACAACAACCCCCGCCTGGATGAACTCCACATTGAGACCCCCAGTGTGAACATCAAGATTGACGACGATGTCCCTGGTTCAATTGAGCACACAAAAGTAACACATGAGGGCAATACCTGGATAGTAGAGGGGACAGGTTTTTATGAAGCTGATCACAGTCGAACTGATAGTATCTTCGTGAAGGCAACCTGCCCATAGTTCACATGTCCACTACCCCCGTTGGACTTTTTCACTGATTTCATTGACGCACCGCACACTTATGGGAGGTTTTCTGACCGATAACGCCCGAAGACCTCCGGCGTGTACCCCCAAATTTGCAAGTAGAAACACTATAGTCATACCAGTCCTGTACTGGGATGATGAAAATTTTTCACGTATGAATTAACGAGCCGCCTACCCTCTAGATTATTACTGGAATACATGGATGACATTCGCCGGTTCCTCCCCCTGGTCGGAACCTTAGTAGCGCTGATCGGGCTTGCCATCGCCGGCGCAGCGCTTACTAACAACAAGCAGATACCGCGCGTGGATCCCTCGCCGGTAGTTTTGCATACCCAGATCCAGAAGTCGTCTGAAGGTGCCGCCCCATCCACCACACCCGGGGAACCACAAAGCTCGGAAGTGCATTCGCAACCGCCTGTGGAGGCCGACACCGCGCAAAGCCCCGCAGCGAACCAGAACCCCGCCCCACCACCACCGCCCGCACTGCAACTCCCTGGCATCCCCCCGGTCGTACTGCCCGTTGTCCCACAGGTACCGCTCAACTATCAGCCGCTTGACGTCATTGGTGACGTCCTTGGCAACTAGCGCAGCGGGGGCTTGAGGTACGACCATGAAGCACCAAACTTCCGCCCGCTGGCGTATTTCCTACTGGATTATCGCCACGGTGTTGTTGGCGTTGCTTGCCGTCATTTTGACTACACGAACGTTCCTGTTTTCGCGCATTGAAGAGGACGCGAACGCAACGGTAGAGCAGGAGGTTTCGGAGTTTCGGGCATTCGTGGAAAGCGGCACAGACCCACAAACGGCGGCGCCGTTTACGACGTCCCGGCGCATGATGGAGGTGTATCTGTCCCGCCAGATTGTGTCCAACAATCAGGCTATTTTCGGCATGGTGGACGGTCAGCTGATCCAGATGGATTTATCGGGCAACAGTGGGTCGCATGTGCGTGAGGTGCAGTCCAACAGCCCGCTGGTGAGTAGTGTGTTGCAGTCGGACAATCCTTCAGGCGTCTACAAGGATAGTGAGCTGGGCCAGGTGCATTGGGGACGGGTGGCGGTGACGACCTCTGGCCCACATGGCCAGCCGGAAAGCCATCAGGACCAAGGGCAGTTTAAGTACCAGGGCTCGGAAAGCGTGTTTGTGGTGGCGGTGTTTACCGAACCATCACGGTCCGAGGTTTCTGGGCAGATGGGGTCGATTGCGCTGGTGGGAGCCGGTGGTTTGGCCGTGACGTCGTTTATCGCGTGGCTGGTGGCAGGTCAGATTCTCGCACCGTTGCGTGATTTACGCCGGGTGGCGGCAAGTATTACTGATTCGGATTTGTCGCAGCGCGTTCCCGTGGTGGGGCATGACGAAATCGCACAGTTGGCGCAAACGTTTAACGGCATGCTGGATCGCTTGGAGCGCTCTTACCGCGACCAGCGGCAGTTTGTGGACGACGCGGGCCATGAGCTGCGCACCCCCATTACGGTGATCCGGGGCCAGCTGGAACTACTCAACGACGCGAGCTACGAGGAACGGGAACGATCCATTTCCCTGACCATCGACGAGCTGGACCGCATGGCGCGCATTGTTAATGATTTGCTCACCCTGGCCATTGCCGACTCCGCCGATTTTGTGCACCCCACCATGGTGGATGCCGCCGAGTTGACCATCGATATTGAGGATAAAACACATGTGATGGCAACGCGCACTATCCGCTTAACTGCGGTGGCGGAAGGCATGGTGTATGTGGATGAGCAACGCATCACACAGGCAATGTTGGAACTTTTTAATAATGCTATTCGCCACACCACAGATAACGACGCCATTGAGATTGGTAGTGCGTTTATCGGCCAAGGTGAGAACCGCATTTTACGCCTGTGGATTAGAGATTTTGGCCCCGGTATTCCGGCCGACGTTCTTCCGGGGCTATTTGAACGTTTTAGTCGCGGACGTGGCTCCATTAAACGGCATAATGGTGCAGGATTAGGTTTGTCTATCGTTCGGGCCATTGCGGATGCGCATGATGGTTCTGCGTGGGTGGAATCTTCTGAGGGCTACGGCGCAACATTTGGGCTTGATTTGCCGGCTGGTCGTCCATACGACGGGGATGACCAGGGCACAGTGAGTTAATTGGGATGGGTTGATCATGAAGGAGACGAGACCATGAGTCGTATTTTGATCGCTGAGGATGACAGAGGCATCGCGGACTTCATTGACCGCGGACTCACCGCAGCGGGCTACACCTGCGACATTGCAGAAAATGGGGTTGATGCCTTTAATCTCGCGCGCACCGGCGCCTTTGACCTCATGGTCCTTGATCTGGGCCTGCCTGAGATTGATGGGGTCGAGGTGCTGCGGCAGCTTCGTGCTGTGCAGGAGATACTCCCAGTGATCGTATTGACGGCTAGGACCAACATTGAGGACCGGGTGCGCACCCTAGAGGGTGGGGCAAATGACTACATGCCTAAGCCGTTCCAATTTGCGGAACTTTTGGCCCGCATTCGTTTGCGCCTCATGGATCGTTCCGAAGGTGATTCCTCCCACATTCTTACTCGCGATGATTTAACCCTGGATCTACGGACTCAACGGGTCAAAGTGGGAGGTAAATGGCGGGATGTTTCTCGCCGTGAAATGGGTTTATTAGAAACTCTGATGAGAAACCCAGGTGAGGTGATGTCACGCGCTCAACTCTTGAGCAAAGTGTGGGGCATGGATTTTGATCCTGGCTCAAATGTTGTGGACGTGTATATTCGGACTTTACGAAAGAAAATTGGTTCAGAAAGAGTAGAAACAGTTCGTGGTGCTGGTTACCGATTGAGGTGATCTCCTTTGCATGAATCCGCTGAACGCCGAAGCGGCCAGACAACCGACCATCCTGACGACGCCCCGCGTCCCACGTCCCCGTCGCCCGCGCCGACAGCACGGTACGAATCGGTGCTGTACGACTCGCCGCAGTTATCACGAGGGCGGCATCGTGCCCCAGAGGCCCCAGAGGCCCCAGAGGACCTGGAGGCCGGGGAAGAGGCAGAGGATCTTAACGACCCCCCGAGCGCGACCCAGGCCAGCGACAGGCAAGCGGATACACCAGATGATGCCTCTCACTACGCCACTACTCCCCCATCGGTACACACCGCCAACCGGTTGGACCAGGAGCTGGGTTCGCGACGCTTCACGTGGGTGAGGGAGGCGTTTCACGAGTACGTACTGCGCAAAGATCGCATCGCCCCCATCGTGTCGGCCCTACTGCTGGCCTTGGTGCTGTGGCAGCTGCCTGATTCCCTCCCACGGGACGCTCGCACCACATTCGCGGTGTTCGGGGTGGCGGTGTGGTTTTGGGTATTTTCCTCCATTGACGACACCTACGTTGCCCTAGGTGGCTCCAGTATCTTGGTGCTCACTGGCGTCATCACAGTCGACGAGTTTTTCGGCCCGCTGGGCGACACAACAACGTGGCTGCTCATCGGCGCTTTCATCATTTCGACAGGTGTGGCCACATCCGGCTTGGCCATGCGTGGAGCGGTCATCGTCACAGCCGGGACGAAGAACCCGCGCATGCTGGTGCACGCGGTGACACTGGCCACCGTGTGCACGGTGTTTGCAGTGCCCGCAACGGCTGGGCGAGCGGCGCTGTTGGTGCCGGTGTTCGTCGCCTTGGGCAGGGTCCTTAAAGCCCAACATTCGTGGCTGGTGGTCACGCTAAGCTTGTTGTTCCCGTCGGTGATTCTGCTTTCGGCGGTGGGTTCGCTCATCGGTGCGGGCGCGCACCTGATTACTGACCAGATTCTGCAGGACAACAACCTGAAATCAATCGGGTTTGCCAGCTGGCTGATTGCCGGTTTGCCTTTGGCTATAGTCACCTCGCACCTGGCCGCGGAGGTGATTTTGTTCGCGACGTCGTCAAGCAGGCAGCGGGGCGAGAAGCTGGATCTCAGCCTGGAATCCCTTGCGGAGCATGCGGGCGGGGTACACAAGATCAAAGGTCCACTGTCGCAGTCGGAATCACGGTCGCTGCTGGTGTTGTGCCTGGCGGTGCTGCTGTGGAGTACGGAGTCGCTGCACGGCATCCACCCGGCCCTAGTGGCGCTGCTTGGCGGCCTTGTGGTGGTGGCACCTGTGTTTGGGCTGATCTCGCTGGATGAGGCCATCAAGAAGGTGCCGTGGACGCTGCTGCTGTTCATGGCCGCCACCCTGGCCATGAGCCATGCGCTCACCAACTCGGGTGCCGCGCGATACGTGGCGGAGCACACTCTCAACGCGGGATCTGGGACGGCGCGGGCGGTGTTTGTGCTGCTCATCATCGTGCTGTCGACGCTGGCGCATATTCTCATCCAGTCCCGGTCGGCACGGTCGGCGGTGCTCATCCCCATGATCGTCATGCTCGCCCCCACGGTGGGCGTGAACCCGGTGGCTGCGGCGTTCATCTCCACCGCCGCCGCAGGCTTCTGCCATACCCTGCCCGCCTCCGCAAAGCCGCTGGCCATGTTCAGCACCATCAAGGAAGACATTCCGGTGTTTACCAACCAGCAGCTCCTGCGCGTGTCCATGCTGCTACTGCCAGTGCACATCGTGAGCATCATTATCTTCTCTTTCTGGATCTGGCCTCACCTCGGGCTTCCGCTATACCTCTAAATGCCACCTGTACCTATGCACGGCACAGACTCCACGAAAGGATCCATCATGCCCATGTACATGCCCGAACGAATCCTTGTGGCACCCAGCGGATTCAAGGAAAGCCTCAGCGCAGTGGACGTCGCAGACGCCATCGCCGCAGGAGTGCGCCGCGTCTATCCCGGGGTACGCATTGACAGACAGCCCATTCCCGACGGTGGAGAGGGCACCATCGAAATACTCTCCACCCGTCCCGACGCCATCCCCCACCACAAGAAAGTGCAGGGTCCGATAGAGGGCCAGAGCGTCGCCGCCACCTGGCTGGAGCTGGCCAACAAAACCGCCGTGGTGGAAATGGCCTCCGCAGCCGGGTTGTCGCTTGTGCCCAGTGACATGCGCGACCCGGGCATGACCAGCACCGTCGGTGTCGGCGAACTCATTGCCGACGCCCTGGACAAAGGCATGCGTACCATCATCATCGGCTGTGGCGACTCGGGTACCACCGACGGCGGGGCCGGGGCGCTCACCGCACTGGGCGTCCGCATCCTGGACGAGAATGGCGCGGACATCGGCCTCGGCGGGAACTCCCTCCACAATGCCGCCAGCATCGACACCACCAACCTGCACCCCCGCATCCACCAGGCACGACTCCACCTGGCCTGCAACATGCACAACGTACTTACCGGCGACCACGGTGTCGCCGCCGTGTTCGGGCCGCAAAAAGGCGCCACCCCGGAACAGGTGGACAGCCTAGGCCGCGCCCTCACACACTGGGCTGACCTGCTGGTTCAGACCTTCAACCCCGACACCAACATCCACACCGGCCCCGGTTCCGGGGCATCCGGGGGCTTGGGTGCCGGGCTCATGGCTCTTGGCGCGGAGGCCCACAACCGTTTCGATGTGTTCTTAGGCTCCATGCTGAACGGCCACGCCGAAACCCTCGACGATCTGTTTGAAGAAGCCGACCTGGTCATCACCGCAGAGGGTGCCATTGACTACCAAACCCCGCACGGCAAAGTCCCCGCCGAAATCGCCCGCCGCGCCCAGGCCACCGGCGTGCCCGTCCTCGCCCTCGCGGGTTCGCTCGGGGAGGGCGCTCCCCAGGTCCACGACATCGGCATCGGGGCCGTCGCCTCCATCATGACCGTGCCCATGCCCCTGGAACACGCCGTCCGGGACGGGCGAGAACTGCTTTCCAACGCTGCGGAACGCACCATGCGCCTGCTACAACTCGGATCCGTCATGTCGGGGCGCTGCGAAAACAAACTCCGACGCCGCTTCGGAGCTGCCTAAATCAGGCCACCCGCACTCCGGCCACATAGGTGGAATGTGTGAGCGGCATACCCGGGCGATACGCCAGGTCAATCGCGTGAGACGTGTCCAGCACATGCAGGTCACACGCCGCACCAGGCACCAGCGTACCCACAGCCGGGCGGCCCGTGCGATCCTTGCCGCCCCGCACATTATGGCGCCACAGTGCCCGCGCACCACCCCAGGTGGCGGCGCGGATCGCCTCATCCAGGCTGAGCCCCATCTGCAGCACTGCCGTTCCGACACAAAAATTCATCGACGACGTGTACGACGTACCCGGGTTCAAATTGCTGGCAATCGCCACCGTTGCACCAGCATCCAGCAGCCGCCGCGCCGGGGCAAGGGGCTGCCGGGTGGACAGGTCACAGGCGGGCAGCACCGTGGCCACCGTATCTGACCCCGCCAGGGCATCCACATCAGCGTCGGTCAGGTAGTTCACGTGATCCACGCTGGCCGCGCCGAGCTCCACCGCCAACGCAACACCCGCGCCCTCACCGAGTTGGTTGCCATGCACACGCACACCCAGCCCACGCTCTTGACCAGCACGAAGTACCCGGCGCGACTGGTCTTCGGTGAAGGCACCGCGTTCACAAAACACGTCAATCCACTGCACGTGGGGGGCCACCGCATCCAGCATGTCACCGGTGACCAGGTCAACGTAGTCTTCCGGGTCCGCGCCGGGCGGGACGACGTGCGCGCCGAGGAAGGTGACATCGCCTACGGCATCGGCCGCCAACTGCGCGGCTAGGGCTTCGCTCTCTAGGTCGAGGCCGTACCCGGTTTTGGTTTCCAGCGAGGTGGTGCCGCCGAGGTGCGCGGCGTGGACGCGGGCGTCGAGAAGCTCGCGCAGGCGTTCGGGGCTGGCGGCGCGGGTGGCGTTCATGGTGATGGCGATGCCCCCGGCGGCGTAGTCCTGCCCGGCCATGCGGGCTTCGAACTCGGCGGCGCGGTCGCCGTCGAAAATCATGTGGGTGTGGGAGTCCACCCATCCGGGCAGCACCGCCCGCCCTTCGAGATCCACCTGGGTGTCGCAGGCGGGGGCGTCGGCGGCGGCGCCAACCCAGGTGATGATGCCGTCCTCGGCGACGAGCGCGGCGTCGTGAAGCGTGCCCAGGTCGCTGACGGTACGGAGCTCGCCGATGTTGGTGAAAAGCGTGGCGGTGCTGGTCATGGTGTTAGTCCTCCCTGGAGACGAACGGCATGGGCACGCGAACGCCGCGTTCCTTGGCCACCTCGGCGGCGCGGTCGTAACCGGCGTCGAAGTGGCGGATCACGCCCATGCCTGGGTCGTTGGTGAGCACGCGGTCAATTTTCTGTGCCGCCAGGTCAGTACCGTCGGCAACACACACCTGACCTGCGTGGATGGAGCGTCCGATGCCCACGCCGCCGCCGTGGTGAATGGACACCCAGGTGGCACCGGAGGAGGTGGCGGTCAGGGCGTTGAGCAGTGGCCAGTCCGCAATGGCATCAGAACCGTCCAGCATGGATTCGGTCTCGCGGTACGGTGAAGCCACCGAGCCGGAATCCAGGTGGTCGCGACCAATAACAATCGGGGCCTTGACCTTGCCTTCCTTGACCAGCTGATTGAACAACAAGCCGGCCTTGTGGCGCTCGCCGTAACCCAGCCAGCAAATGCGGGCGGGCAGGCCCTCAAACTCCACGAACTCCTCGGCGGCGTCCAGCCAGCGGTGCAGATGCTCATTGTCGGGGAAGAGTTCCTTCAGCGCCTGGTCAGTGACCCGAATGTCCTCCGGGTCGCCGGAGAGTGCAGCCCACCGGAACGGGCCCAGGCCCTCACAGAACAGGGGACGAATGTAGGCGGGCACGAAACCGGGGAATTCAAACGCGCGGTTGTAGCCGGCGAGGCGGGCTTCGTCGCGGATGGAGTTGCCGTAGTCGAACACCTCTGCGCCCTCGTCTTGGAACTCCACCATGGCCTGCACCTGTGACGCCATCGACTCGCGGGCTTTCTTGGTGAACGTCGTGGGGTCTTCGGCTGCTTCCCGCTGCCAATCCTCAAACGCCACCTCGCTGGGCAAGTAAGCCAGCGGGTCATGCGCGCTGGTCTGGTCGGTGACAATATCCACCGTGAACTCCCCGGCGCGATGCCGCAGCAACATTTCCGGGAACACCTCGGAGGCGTTGCCCACAACGCCGACGGACAGCGGCTTCTTCTGCTCTTTCGCCTCCGTGGCCAGCGCAATCGCCTCGTTGAGGTCTGTGGCCACCACGTCCAGGTAGCGTTTGGCTTGACGGCGCTTCAGCCGGGCTTCGTCCACATCGGCGATGATGCACACCCCGCCGTTCAGGGTCACGGCCAGTGGCTGCGCACCGCCCATGCCGCCGCACCCGCCCGTGAGGGTCAAGGTGCCCGCGAGGGTGCCGCCGAAGCGCTTCCGCGCGATCGCGGCGAATGTTTCAAACGTGCCCTGCAAAATCCCCTGGGTGGCGATGTAAATCCACGACCCGGCGGTCATCTGGCCGTACATGATCAGGCCCTCAGCCTCCAGCTTGCGGAACTCCGGCCAGGTCGCCCAGTCCCCCACCAGGTTGGAATTAGCGATCAGCACGCGCGGTGCCCACGGGTTCGTGCGCCACACCCCCACCGGCTTACCCGACTGCACCAGCAGAGTCTCGTCGTCTTCCAGGTCTTTCAGCGTCTCCACAATCGCATCAAACGCCTCCCAGCTGCGGGCCGCGCGGCCCGTGCCGCCGTACACCACCAGGTCCTCCGGGCGTTCCGCCACCTCGGGATCCAGGTTGTTCATCAGCATGCGCAGCGGTGCTTCCGTCTGCCAGCTCTTCGCGTTGAGTTCCGTGCCGCGCGGGGCACGCACCTCCCGTGGCGCATTCATCATTGTCCCTCTTTTCAGCTCTTTACCGTCTCTGCTTATCGACGCCGCGCCTGCCGCAGCAGCACAGTCCGACTCACCCTCAGGTGAGGGAACACGTCGGGGCTGTCACCGCGCCACCACGCCCGGCTGCGTCGGAGATAACATGTGCGCTTGAGTGTAATCACGAACACAATCAGGCGGGATAGCGGGACGGGGGAACTTGTCTGGAATACCAGACACTAGCGTAGTGGAGGGCAATGCACCGGAGAGGTGGGTTCTGGGCGGGCTACCCCAGCTCACCCACCGCAGCGCGCACGGCATCCACCACCGCGCCGGACGCCACCAACTCCACCGCCTTCTCAATCTCCGGCGAGAGGAAACGGTCCGTACCAGGGCCTTCGATCACCTCGCGCAGGCAGGCCACCACGGCGCCCGTCCCCACGGCAGGTGTCAACGGCGCACGCATGTCAATCGCCCGAGCTGCAGTGAGTACCTCGATGGCCAGAACCCGAATCAACCCATCCACACTCCGGCGCAGCTTCCTGCCCGCCGACCAGCCCATGGACACGTGGTCCTCCTGCATCGCCGACGACGGAATAGAATCTGCGCTCGCAGGAGCCGCATTACGCTTCAACTCAGACACAATCGCAGCCTGCGTATACTGCGCAATCATGTGACCGGAATCCACGCCCGGATCATCAGCCAAAAACGCATTCAACCCGCGGTTCCTGGCAACATCCAAGAAACGATCCGTCCGGCGCTCCGACATGCTCGCCACATCAGCCGCCACAATAGCCAAGAAATCCAGGACATACGCCACCGGCGCGCCATGGAAATTCCCGTTCGATGCCACCCGGCCATCCAACGCCACCACCGGGTTATCCACCGCTGCCGCAAGCTCCCAGTCCGCGACGCGCCGGGCGTGGTCGATAGTATCCCGGAAAGCGCCGGTGACCTGCGGTGAACAACGCACCGAGTAGGCATCCTGGACGTGGCTGCGGCTGAAATCCTCCCGGCTTTTCGCCAGAATCTCCGAGTTCCCGGCCACCAGGCGCACGTTCGCGGCACTCACGGCCTGGCCGGGGTGTGGACGTAGTTGCTGCAGGTCATCGTCAAACACGCCCAGGCTGCCGCAAAGTCCTTCCACCGTCATGGCGGTGGAAATATCCGCGACCTGCGCCAGGCGCGTGAGGTCATGAATAGCCAGGCACAGCATGCCCAGCATGCCGTCAGTGCCATTGATCAGCGCCAGGCCCTCTTTTTCTTCCAGCACCAGGGGTTCGATGCCATGATCGGCCAGGGCGTCGGCGGCGGGGATGACGGGGCCGTCGGCACCCACGCGCACAAACCCCTCGCCCATGAGTGCCAAGGCGCAGTGCGCCAGCGGGGCCAAATCCCCCGAGCAGCCCAGCGACCCGTACTCATGCACCACCGGAGTGATTCCGGCGTTGAGCACGGCAGCATAGGTGGACGCCACCACTGGGCGCACACCCGTGCGGCCCGTGGCCAGGGTGGACAAGCGCAGCAGCATCAGGGCGCGCACAACCTCGCGCTCCACCTCGGGGCCGCTACCCGCAGCGTGGGAACGCACGAGGCTGCGCTGCAGCTGGGCGCGAAGATCCTTGGGAATGTGACGGCGGGCCAACGCGCCGAAACCGGTGGAAATACCGTAAACGGGGGTGGGGTCGTTGGCTAGTTCTTCGATGCGGTGGCGGGTGTCGGCGATGGTGGCCAGCGCTTCATCGGTGAGTTCGACGGGGGCGTCGAAACGCGCGACATTGACCACATCATCAATGCTCAACGGCCCGACACCAACAGAAACAGCGTTCATGATAACCTGCGCTCCTTACAGTGCATAACAATCCAGCAGAAATGTGACATCTGCGCGACAGCCAAGCGCAGTGAGCACCAGCTTAACAAAACACCTATCGGTACCTACCGCCCAAACAACGCCGACTCCAGCATCGCCGCCCGGGACTGCAACTGCTCGATCACCTCGTTGACCCGGTTTTTATCGAGGCTGCCGACGCGAAACGTGACCGCCAGCGCCGCAGCCGGACGGCCCATATGATCCACCACCGCCACAGCGAGGCTTTCCTGACCGGGGCTGACCTCCTCGGATTCCGACCCCCAACCACGATGTTGAGCTTCGGCGATCGGTACCAGCCACTCCCTGTACGACCCGTGCCCCACCACGCCATACAGCGCCTTCAACTCTGCCGCCGGAAGCTGCGCCAACATCGCCCGCCCACTCGCAGTGGCGGCTGCAGGCAACCGCACCCCCACATCCGTGATCAAGGACACCCCCTGCGGGGAACGTTCCTCCAACAAATACACCACCTCACCCCCGACGAGCCGCCCCACGTGCGCGCTCCCACCCACCAGCTTTGCCAACTCCCTGGCATGCTTCGCCGTCGCCCGCACCAGCGGCTGCTGAGTGGTATATGCGCTGGCCATGCTATACGCCGCCAACCCCAAACCATACGTCCGCGTGTCCGGGAGGTAAGTCACAAAACCGGCATCACGCATCACCGTCAGCAGGTGATAGGTAGTTGAACGTGGCAGCCCCAGCTCCGCCTGAATGCGCGCCGCCGAAATCGGCACATCAATATGGCTGAGCAAAGCCAAAATCTGCAATGTCTGCGCCGCCGCCGGAACCTTCGAAGCCACGCTGACTATCCTATATGGCCTATCCTTGCGGTTATGAGCGACTTCACTTCATCCCCGTGGGTTGGCCGCAACGACGGCCCCGGCCCCGAACACGCACGCTGGCACTCCACCATCCAAGACCTGGACGAACTGGAGGACGCGCCCGGCGTGGCACTCATCGGCTTCGCCTCCGACGAGGGAGTACGCCGCAACCACGGACGAACAGGTGCCTCACGCGGCCCAGAACACATCATGTCCGCACTCGCCGGACTGGCAGTCCACCACGACACACCGCTCTACGATGTGGGCACCATCACCGTCCACCACACCAACCTTGAAGGCGGGCACGACAGCCTCAGCTCCGCCGTTGATGCCCTGATCAGCAAAGGACACACCGTGATAGTGCTGGGCGGCGGGCACGAAACGGCCTTCGGCTCACACCGTGGACTCCGCCGGGCCACCGGGGGAAGCGTGGGAATCATCAACATTGACGCCCACTTTGACCTCCGCGTTGCCGACCAACCCACCTCCGGCACCCCCTTCCGGCAAATCGCCGACATCACAGGCAAAGACTTCAACTACACCGTCTTCGGAATCTCCCGACCCAACAACACCCGGGCACTGTTCAACGAAGCCGAAAAACTCGGGGTCAGCTACTACACCGACGACGAACTCGCCAGCATGACACCCGCCCAGGCAGCCGGCCTGATCCGGGAAGTCGCTGCGGGTGTAGACACACTGCACCTCAGCATCGACCTCGACGCCCTCCCCGCCTCCGTTGCCCCCGGCGTCAGCGCCCCAGCCGCCGTGGGTATCGACCTCGCCCTCGTCCGCGCCATGGCCATCGCCGCCGCCGAAACCGGCAAACTCGCGCTTGTCGACGTCGTGGAACTCAACCCCCGCTACGACGTTGACGAGCGCACCGCCCGCGTCGCCGCCCGGCTCGTCGACGATATTGTGAACGCGTTGTAAAGTGTGCTTATGCTCAAGCACGAAAATGGGGTGTTTTTCGGCTTGGAGATAAGCACACTTTCACGCTTGTCATATAGGTCCACCGCTGGGCTCGAAAATAGGGTGTTTCCGTACCTGGCAGTGGACCTATCTTTATGCAAACATTTGCACTAACGGCGTTCAATTCCTTTGGGAGCGCCGTGCTCTATCACACTGCCATTTTTCCAGGGGTTTTTGACAGTTTGATAGAGCATGAGCAGCAATCTGGTTGTTGTGCGCTATGAAATGCACACTCATCTCGCCCGCCAAGAGCCATCCGATAGAGTTAGTCACCATGACTGAACCAGCAACCAGCTTTTATGACGCGGTCGGCGGTGAGGAGACGTTCTCCACTTTCGTGCATCGCTTTTACCAGCAGGTCCGCGAGGATGACCTGATCGGCCCGATGTATCCCCACGACGATTGGGAGGGCGCTGAGCAGCGTCTTAAGTGGTTCCTCGCGCAGTACTGGGGCGGGCCGCAGACGTTTAGCGAAAATCGTGGTCACCCAAGGCTGCGCATGCGCCACCACCATTTCAGCATTGGGCAGGCCGAGCGGGACCGCTGGCTGGAACTCATGTCCAACGCCATCGACACCATCAGCGAGGATCAGCTTGACGACGCCCACCGCGCCGCCCTGTGGAATCACATGGAGCGGGTGGCGGACATGCTGATCAATAAGGATCAATAAGCAAAATTAGCGACCAAGCCTGGATACCTGATAGAAGGACGGCAGCCCGGTCGGGTCGGTGTCAAAGCCGTGCACATGCGTGCGCAGCCCATACACCACTGGCTGCTCCACGAGGGGAAGCACATACGCCTGTTCGGTCAGGTAGTCCTGGGCCTGCTCCACCGTTTGGGGCGCAAGAAGTTCCTCAAGCTGTGGGTCGAGCAGGCTGCCATCGGAGTGGGTGTTGTGCGCGGCGTCGATACGCGAGGTGGAGAACTGCTGGTATAGGGTGCCGTCGGACATGGAGTGGAACAGCTGGATCTTGTTGGGGTCTTTCACGGCTTCAACCTGGTCGGCGAAGTCCCCGGGGTAGAAATTGATTTCCACGCCGATGTCTTTGAGCTGTTCCTGCAGCATGGCCACCACCTCTTTGGAGCGCGGGAGGGGCAGAGCGTCGTTGACGTTGAGGCTGAGGCGCTGGCCGTTTTTCTCGCGGATGCCGTCGTCGGGGTTGCGCACCCAGCCGGCCTGGTCGAGAAGCGTGTTGGCGCGGGCGGTGTCGTGCTTGTACGGTTTTTGTTTCTTGTAGCCGGGGGCCTGCTCCGCCAGTATGGAGGTGGCCAGGGGGTAGCTGTCGGTGAAGAGATCATCGCGAATGGCCTTGCGGTCAACACCCGCGATGATGGCCTGCCGCACGCGTTTATCCTGCAACAACGGGTGGCCCGGGCGGAAAGTGAGGCTGTTGTTCACGCCCCTTGTCGACGCCGCGACCAGGTTCAAGCGGGCCTGGCGCACCTGGGACTCGTCGGAGGGGTCGATGCGTGCGGCAATATCAGCCGCCCTGCCCGTGACCAGACCCACGCGCTCGGTGTCCTCCTGGTTGAACACCACCCGCACGGAATCAATCGCTGGGCGGCCCTCGTGCTCGCGGACGGCGGGTGCCCAGTTGTAATCATCGCGGGCGGTAAGGGTCAGCTCCTCCCCCACGCGCTCATCCGACACCACAAACGGACCCGAGGCCACAATGTCCGTGGCGTGCCCCGGGCCGAAGCCCTCCATTGTGCGCTTCAGGGTCGCATCGGCAAGCAGACCCGCGCGCGGCATGGACACCGCCTGCGGGAACTCCGGGGTCGGCTCAGAGAAATAAAACTTCACCGTGTACGCGTCCAGAGCCTCCGCGCGCTGGTAGTGGGGCAACGCGGGGCTCGGCGCAAAACGACGCCCCTCATCCCCCAGCCCAAACAGGTCAAAATTACGCACCACATTCGCCGCGTTCACGTGACTACCGTCGGAATAGGTGACGTCTTTACGCAGCTTAAACGTGAACTCCGTGGCATTCTCATTCACCTCCGGCAAGGCTGTGGCGATCCACGGGTACAAATCCAGAGTCACCGGATCCTGAAACAACAAGCGGTCCGTGATGTTGTGAACAATCCCGCCATTCGGGTAAAAATCCGCCGCAGGCGGGTACAGGGAATCGAACTCCTGGGCCTCCACATAGGTAATCGAGCCACCAATATGCTGCCGTGGCTGGTTGGCGCAGGCGGAGACCGAGGCCACTATCAACAACGCCACAATCACTATGATTGCCGCCGCCCTGCAGTCTGTGCGCCTGATGCCCATAACCATGCGATGCCCACCTAAAAAGAGATGATGCCGTACCCTGTCCGCCAGATTACCTACATGTGTGCGGTTTTCTAGCGCACGGCCTCCAGCGCGGCCCGAATATCGGCGAGGAGATCATCAACATCCTCAATGCCCACGGAGATGCGCACCAGGTCACGCGGCACCGCCAGCTGCGACCCCTCCACCGACTGGTGGGTCATCGATGCCGGGTGTTCCAGCAGCGATTCCACCCCACCCAGCGACTCCGCAAGATAAATCAGCGTGGTGTTCAGGCAAAACGCCCGGGCCGCGTCCTCGTCATGGAATCGCACCGACACCATGCCGCCGAACCCCCGCATCTGACGGGCCGCCACCTCGTGGCCTGGATGACCAGCAAGCCCCGGGTACAGCACGGAAGCAACCTTCGGGTGAGAGTCCAACAACTCAGCCACAGCCTGCGCGTTTGCGCAGTGCCTATCCATGCGCAGATTCAGGGTTTTCAATCCGCGGATCGTCAGAAAGGCGTCAAACGGGCTGGGGATCGCACCCGCGCCGCCTTGCAGAAACTGGATTTTCTCATCCAACTCGGCGTCGTTACACACCACCACGCCCCCGACAACATCCGAATGCCCGCCCAGGTACTTAGTGGTGGAATGCACCACCACGTCCGCACCCAGCGCCAGCGGCTGCTGCAGATACGGGGTGGCGAAGGTGTTATCCACCGCCACCAGCGTGCCGTTCGAGTGAGCCACCTCGGCCAACGCCGCAATATCCGACACGTTCAGCAGGGGGTTCGTGGGGGTCTCCACCCAGATGAGCTTGGTGTTAGACTGCAAGGCCCCGGCGATCGCCTGCGCATCGGCGGTATCCACCACCGAATACTCCACACCCCACTGGCCAAACACCGTATCGATCAGTCGGAACGTGCCGCCGTAGGCATCATTGCCCACGATCATATGGTCCCCTGGTTGCAGCACCGCGCGCAGCACCACATCCGTCGCCGCCATCCCCGACGAAAACGCCCGACCGTACTCGCCGCCTTCCAGGGTGGCCACCGCCTCCTCCAGCACGGCGATCGTCGGATTGCCGCAGCGCGTGTACTCGAAACCACCGCGCAGCTCGTTCAATCCGTCCTGCACAAAGGTGGTGGAGGCGTAAATCGGCGGATTCACGGCCCCCACATTCGGGTCAGGCGCGTAGCCCGCATGGACGGCGTTCGTGGCAAAACCTCGCTGGGACACTCTTCCTCCAAACAACGGTACGGACAGTACAGTAAACCACAGTCTAGACTAAGCGGTCTACGAGCGAAAAACCGCCAGCTGAGAAGTAAACGGAACCAAACGGGGCGTCGATACGCAACCAGCGCCCCACCGACGACACCCGCAACTGCCTGGGAATCTCCTCCGGTGCCGACCCACCCGGAATCAACTGCAGGGCAGTGCACGCAAACACCGCGCGCATCGGCACCTCAACGCTCGTGTCACCGCTTGACGACGTCGCGGTAATCACCGTCTGATCCATCAACGACGCTGGCGGGCCCATCGGGCCCGAAAACTGCCTGGCCAAGGCGCGGCCCTGATCCGCAAGATCACGGACAACACCCACAGGAAGCTCATCAACCAACACAAACCCCGACGCCGGCGGAAGCGCGCCGGGAAACATGGCGTCGCGAGCCGGACCTAAAGAAGCTTTTTCCGGGGAGCTATCCAGCGCCTCCAGCACCGCCGACACCCCAGCCGCAGCGCCATCCCGTGAGACCTCCCCCACCACGCGGCGACTCGCCAGGACGCGGAACGGAGTGGTGACAAAACAATCAACCTGCTCCCCCAGCTGACGGAAACGCACCGTCGCCTGCTCATCCAACCCACGAGCACGCAACAACAACGCCCGCAAGCCCGACTCGCCCGACGTAATGGTCAAGTGATCCTGGGTTGTGGACATGGCTAGCCCTGGCCCTCTTCACTGCCTTCTGCGCTCTTGCCGCGGGCGAGCACCTTCATCTCATGCGCCTCAATCGCGCGCGGCGATGCCGTCTTCAAATCCACCGCAATCTGCACGCACTCCACCACACACGCAGCCTCGCCCTTCTCATTCTTAATAGTCTGGCGAGTGGTAAACGACGTGGTTTTCACCTGCACAACCTCGGTTTCCACCTGAACCTCAGTCGCCGTGGGCAAAATCGGAAGACGATAATCAGCAGTAATATGCCGCACAAAAACAGATGGCACATCCATGCCCTTCTGTACAAACTCCTGATGTGCCCAATCCAAACGCGCCTCCTGCGCCACCTCCACATACGCGGAATTAGTTAGATGGCCAAAACGATCAAAATCCGACCACCTCACCGGAATCCGACACACATGCACCACAGCGCCCTCAGTCACGTCATGCTGATTACCACGTTCGCCCATATCCGAGCAGCCTTCCCTTCACCAAAAAACCTGCGCAACAACCGCGCCACAGAACAGCACGGCCCCTACGCAAGAAAACAGTCCCCCCTTTTCTACCACAAATCGGGCCAGGAACTCAGGCGATAGAAAATATGTTAACGCTAGGGGTATTGGGCATATGCGCAGGTTAATCGATGATGAGGTTGGTGGCGGGTTGGGTGTGGGGTCGGTGGTGCTAGGGCGGGGTTGATGTGAAGTGTGTATACGCTCCGGTTGAAAATGGGGCGTTTTCAGACTTGACGGTATACATACTTTGCAGGGGTGGCGGTTTGGTAGAGCGCGGCAGCTGTGCGGCTGGTGAGCAGGAAAGCCTTGAACACCGTTAGTGCAAACGCTTGCATAGAAAAAGGTCTATCGCTGGGTACGGAAACAGGGTGTTTTCGGACCTGGCAGTGGACCTATATGACAAGCACGTATGGCAAGCACGTCAAATGTGCTTATCTCCAAGCCGAAAAACACCCCATTTTCGTACCTGAGCATAAGCACATGTGACGTGCCGGTACATAAACCCCGCCCCGGCAAACCTCCGCTTTAGCGAGTGAGTTTCCTGTGGGTCACGCGGGACGGGCGCGCAGCCTCGGGGCCGAGGCGGTCGACCTTGTTCTTTTCGTATTCCTCGAAGTTGCCTTCAAACCAGAACCATTGCCCTTCTTCCACGTTGCCTTCCCACGCGAGGATGTGGGTGCAGGTGCGGTCAAGGAACCAACGGTCGTGGGAGATCACCACGGCGCAGCCGGGGAATTTCTGCAGGGCGTTTTCCAGGGAGGAAAGGGTTTCCACGTCGAGGTCGTTGGTGGGCTCGTCGAGGAGGATGAGGTTGCCACCTTGTTTGAGGGTGAGCGCGAGGTTGAGGCGGTTGCGTTCACCACCGGAGAGAACCTTGGCGGGTTTTTGCTGGTCGGCACCTTTGAAGCCGAAGGCGGAGAGGTACGCGCGGGAGGGCATTTCGTTTTGGCCGACCACGATGTAGTCCAGACCGTCGGAGACTACTTCCCACACGGTTTTTTCCGGGTCGATGTTTTCGCGGTTCTGGTCCACGTAGGAGAGTTGGACGGTTTGGCCGACTTTCACATCGCCCTCGTCGGGGTTTTCCAGGCCAACGATGGTTTTGAACAGCGTGGTTTTGCCCACGCCGTTGGGGCCGATCACGCCGACAATGCCGTTGCGGGGCAGGGTGAAGGAAAGGTCTTTGATGAGGACGCGGCCGTCGAAACCCTTGTTCAGGCCGCTGACTTCCACAACCTGGTTGCCCAGGCGCGGCGGCGTCGGGATTTGGATTTCTTCAAAGTCGAGTTTCTTGTACTGCTCAGCTTCGGCGGCCATTTCTTCGTAGCGCTGCAGACGGGCCTTGTTTTTGGCCTGGCGGGCCTTCGCGCCGGAGCGGACCCAGGCGAGTTCTTCCTTGAGTCGTTTTTGCAGCTTCTGGTCTTTTTTGCCTGCAATGTCGAGGCGTTCGGCTTTCTTCTCCAGGTAGGTGGAGTAGTTACCTTCGTAGGGGTAGAGCTTGCCGCGGTCGACTTCGCAAATCCATTGCGCAACGTGGTCGAGGAAGTAGCGGTCGTGGGTGACGGCCAGGACGGCACCGGGGTATTTGGCCAGGTGCTGCTCCAACCACAGGACGGATTCGGCGTCGAGGTGGTTGGTGGGCTCGTCTAGAAGCAGCAGGTCAGGCTCCGAAAGCAGCAGCTTAGCCAGGGCGACGCGGCGCCGCTCACCACCGGAAAGGTGGGTGACGGGCTCATCGCCGGGCGGGCAGCGCAGAGCCTCCAGCGCCTGCTCGATCTTGGAGTCAATCTCCCAGGCATCGGCGGCGTCGAGATCTTCCTGCAACTTGCCCATTTCTTCCATGAGCTCGTCGGTGTAGTTGGTGGCCATTTCTTCGGCGATCTCGTCGAAACGCTTCTTCTTGGCGAAAATCTCCCCAAGGCCCTCTTCCACGTTGCCGCGGACTGTTTTTTCCTCGTTCAGCGGCGGCTCCTGCAGCAGAATGCCCACGGTGGCACCCGGGTCGAGGAATGCCTCACCGTTGGAGGGCTGGTCCAAACCAGCCATGATTTTCAGGATGGAGGATTTACCGGCACCATTCGGGCCAACAACACCAATCTTTGCGCCCGGAAAGAAGGCCATGGTGACATCGTCCAAAATGACCTTGTCACCGTGTGCTTTGCGCACGTTTTTCATCGTGTAGATGAACTCACCCACGACAACCCCTTTTATTGTTGCAACTTTTAACCTCCACAAAGGGTACATGAAGTGGGTTCAGGAGGCGTCATCAGCCACTCCCCCAGGTGCGCGTATCGACGCCCCCGCTAAAACGGCGCTTCCTCAACCTCCCCTGCCGCACCTACCGCCGCGAGTTCTTTATCGACATCCTCCGGCTTATAAGAGGAGGAATCCACCCATTGGCTCGCATCCGTCGAGGCGTCGGGCATCTCCGCTGTGGCATCGGCCTGCACCACGGCGTGCTGCGGAACCACAGTGTTGGTGAGGTACCGGTTCAGGTCGGGGCCGATATGCGATGCCTTGACCACCATGTAGGACTGAAGCTCCCCATCAGCGTCCCGCCAGGAATGCGTCACCAGCGTGCCCACCACAATCACCGCCATGCCCTTGGTCAGGGAACGACGCGCGTGCTGTGCCAGCGGCCCCCAGCATTCGACATTGAGCCATACCTGGTCGACGGAATACCACACGTTGTCCTCGCCACGCCGCTGACGGCTGGCGCCCAACCGGAATTTACACACCCCCTGGTTTTCCCCCGTCTGGCGGTAATGCGGATCGGCGACAAGATTGCCGGTCACAGTGTAGGAATGCTGAGCCATGATGCCCCTCCTCATTGTCGGCGCCGAGTGCGCCGTCGAACACGAACGTAGTATCGGCCCCGGCGGGAATGGTCCCCTCGAACCCCCGTCTCCCCGATCCCCCGGTGTCATTCCCTGGGGCCGTGATCCCTACTCTGCCACCTGATCCAGGGGTTGCGCATCTGCCGTTAGAGCCTGCCTGTGGATAAACCGAGTTATCCACAGACGGCCAGGTGAGGCGTTGCGCGGCAGGCTAGGTGGAGCTATCATTTCTGCCCCTCATATCCTGGGCATAGTACTCCTCGAAGGGGTTCTCACCAGCGTTGATCTGCGCCAACATGGCGTTGTAGGCGGCCATGTCCTCGTCGTCGGTTTCGTCGGCACGTTTGTCGTAGGTGCGCATCTGGCGGTGATCGTCCCGGTACCACGCCAGCACCACGGCCCCCACCACAATTATCAGCGGGAACTGGCCTGCGGCCCAGGCGATGCCGCCGCCCACGTTCTGGTCGCGCAGCAAATCCACGTGCCACGGCAGTCCCAGTGTGGAGTAGAAATCGTAGGCCAGGATGACTTGCATCTGCATCAGCGCCACCCCGAACCACATGTGGAACGGCAGCGACCCGAACAGCCACGCGCCCTTGCCCATGGGGTTGCGCTCCACCGGGACGGGATCCACCCCAATGACCTCCCAGTAGTACATGAAACCGGACCACAGGAACATGATGTTCATGGTGAGGTGACCGGCATGCTCGGACACCGCGACGTCGTAAAGCGGGGTGAGGTACAGGATGTAAAACACCACCAGGAACTGGATGGTGTTCACCGCGGGGTGGGTGATAAACCGCACCACCGGGTTGTTGATGGCCACCTCAAGCCACTCGCGCGGACCCGGTTGGCCCGGCTGACCTGGGTTGATCGCGGCGAGCCACAGGGTGAACGGACCGCCCAGCACCCAGAACACCGGGACGCCCATGGAGAGAATCATGTGGCCAACCATGTGCATGGAAAACGTGGCGGGCATGTTCATACCGATGCCAGAACACATGGTGACCAGCAACATCACGCAACCTGACATGAACCAGGCGGTGCGGTACCACGGCCAGGGTTCGCCACGCTGGCGCAAGCGGCGCACACCCCATATGTACGCGACGGCGAGGAGGATGGCGAGGGTGCCGAAAATGATGTCGAAACGCCACATCGTCCACACATTCCAGATGGTGGGTTCCACAAACAGCTTGTAGCCCAGCTGAATATCCATGGTGTTCAAATCCGGCTCGCGCGGCGGGGGCGGCGGAGTGCGCCCCAGCGACACCGCCACACCTGTGATCGCCGCCATCACCAGTACTTCCACAATCGCCACCCGCTGGAACAGGCGCGGCTGTTTCTCCAACTTCGGGATCGTGGCCTGGCGGTGCAGCCAGCCCATCATGATGAGCACCACCACGCCGACGGTTTTAGTAAGAATCAACGTGCCATAACTCGTGGTGAACCAATCCGACCAGTGGATACGAATCGCGGCGTTGATCAGGCCCGACAGCGTCATCACCAGCGCCGACGCCAACGCCACCGCCGAATAACGACGCACCGCCACCACCATGCCCGGCCCCCGCCGCCGACCATGCGCGATCAGCGCCATCAAACCCCCAACCCACAACACCATGAACACCGCATGCCACAGGTAGGAATTCGTGCCGTAATCATGATCGCCGCCGCTCGCCGAATGGCCCTCCAAGCCCAACGGCACAATCATCAGCACCGCCCCGCACAACCACACCGGTTGCATGATCCACCTGTGCGTAGTCAGCGCCGCCACGCCCGTCACCAGAGCAAACACCGCCGACCACTGCCACGCCAACGACGTAGACACCTGGTTTATTGCGGTTGACCAATTCTGCGGCTGCATCGCGTCCGCCAACGGTTGACCCGACACATCCGACAAATACATCGGCACCATCAACAAGGCGATGAGACCAAAACACAACGCCGCAACCGCACCCGTTTTCGACGCCACCGTGCCGTCCGCGCTCAGTATGGCGAAACGGAGGGCGGGGTGGTTGTTTGAGTTGTCGTGCGTGTTGTGGGGTGCGGTGGCGCGGGGCGTGGTGGGTGTTCGGAGTTCCCGGGGCGAGCACAGGAAGCCCGCGAACAAAAACGACCCCACCGACAACGCCGCCAACATCCACGCCGCCGCCCGGAAAAACGGCAAACCCGCCGTGGTCAACGGACCCGGATCGGGAATGCCCAACGCCGCCAACGACTCCCCCAAGAAACCCGCCGACACCACCGCACCCACAACACCCGCTGTGACACAAAACAACACAAACAACGGCCAGGTCACACGGGCGCTGCTTGACGACGCCGCGGTGTGCTCAGTGTTTGCTGGGGCGGAGGTGGCACCGACTGAGTTTGACGTGGGGGTGGCCGAAGAAGATGACGTCATGCACTAAACACTAATAGGTGGGGCAGACACGAAGGTGTACAGGCGGGGGTGGGTGGACGGTCTGGTGTGGGCTATGTGGTGTGGGGTCGTGTGGTGTGGGCGCGGACAGATGCGGTAAAGTTCCCTGATGGAAGAAAACCTTCCATGCCTCCGTAGCTCAGTGGATTAGAGCATCCGGCTTCTACCCGGCTGGTCGCGGGTTCGAATCCTGCCGGGGGCGCTTTTTGTTTGTGTGGGTGGGGTGTGAGTGGGGTGGCGTTCTTATTACCCCTTCAAGTAGCGGGGGTTTTCACCAGAATCGCTAATCCGGGTCATAATGCAGCAATATCACCATCAATACACTTCTCAGTGCTATTTCCGCTGGGATCATCCCCGCGAATACAGGGAAAATCTTGAGGATGTCCCCACCGTCCATTGTGTCTGCGGACCATCCCCGCGAATACGGGGAAAATGCGCCGCATGTATTGCGACCCGCAAGACTGGTAGGACCATCCCCGCGAATACGGGGAAAATCCGTTGGGTGATCAGAAACCAGCGATCTGGCAAGGACCATCCCCGCGAATACGGGGAAAATTTGGACTTGATGCCCATGACCTCCATCAGCTCGGGACCATCCCCGCGAATACGGGGAAAATTACGATCGATAGTAATATCGCCATGTCTGGCCGGGACCATCCCCGCGAATACGGGGAAAATCAGCTGGTTTGTGGTACCGACCCTATCACTGGGGGACCATCCCCGCGAATACGGGGAAAATCTGTCCAAGACTGATGAAGTGGCGGGCAAGCAGGGATCATCCCCGCGAATACGGGGAAAATTGAACGTGGCCTGATGTGGGCAATCGAACACGGGGATCATCCCCGCGAATACGGGGAAAATGACATTATCGAAGGTGCCCACCCATCCTAGCTGGGATCATCCCCGCGAATACGGGGAAAATTCGCCGCTCTCGCTTCTCAGCTGCGTGTTGTAGGGATCATCCCCGCGAATACGGGGAAAATTGGGTGCCCATTGATGAGCCAGTCACCATGCCGGGATCATCCCCGCGAATACGGGGAAAATTTAAATTGTCTGGATACAAAAAGTGACCCCTCGGGATCATCCCCGCGAATACGGGGAAAATATAGCTTCGGC
>ERZ772912.87-NODE-87-length-44774-cov-6.328742_pt1 | contig 44774 bp, 41 predicted proteins | sample MGYA00512119_ERZ772912 | MGnify/ENA primary metagenome ERZ772912 (study PRJEB29015, sample SAMEA2738048) | human oral metagenome | biome: human oral; feature: human-associated habitat; material: saliva | place: China | collected 2230 ...
AAACAGTCGCCACTTCAGCACCGTTTGCTTGTAGTGATTGTGTTGCGATTTCAGTGATATTGACACCTTCTGGAGCGTCGATGGTAAACGTATCACCTTCCTTAACAGAGATACCTGTTAAGTCCCAGTCAAAAGAAAATGTGACCTTTTGACCAGCTGTTTCTGCTTTAAGGTTTGTAATGGTTGGTGTAACAGTCGCTGCAGAGACTGGCTTAATAATTGATAAGCCAAGAGCAACTACACTAATCATTGCTACAAACGCGAATAATTTTTTATAGAAAGTTTTCACTTGTTCCTCCATTCCTTTTTCCTGGTTTGGAAGTACATCACTTTTTTTCCACACATTTTAAGCGTGTCCAGTTCTATACCGACAAGGAGTCGGCTAGATGTTTATGACGGTTTTTCTGCTAGGGTTGAATGGTAGAGACCATTGTTGTAGCTAGAGAAAAGCGGAAGTCGACTGGGACAGCTTAAAATAAAAAACTGATTGTCCTTTCCACACACAGAATTAGTAACTCCAATGGCCATAAAGTCAAGGGTTCCAAACCAAGACGGCTGAAAATCCGATCAATCTGTTTCCCTATAATTTCAAGCCTCTTATATTATATTACAATCCTTTGCAGTGTCAAGTAATTTGTATCTAAATATTAAAAATTAGTAAGTTTTTTTATTGGGAGGTCTTATCCTAGGTTAAAGAGATTGAAAAAATAGGAAGAAGACCTATAACAGACGAGATTTGGGAGCAGGACTAAGCTTGATTTTTAATGGCCTAGTTTAGAAGATTGAACCCTACTGATTCAAAGCTAGCTTTCATTTTCCTGATTCCTGGCTTTCATGTTATAATATGCTGATAAGAAAAACAGGAGACAAGGACCGAGATGATCACGTCAAAATATGAATGGCAGTTTGCTGCGCCCTTTTCAGATGATACGTTTTTGGCGCAAGCAAAGAAGAGAGGATTAGAAGCATCCGCTGCCAAGTTACTGGGAGAACGAGGGATTCAGACGGAAGAGGCGCTGGATCGTTTTCTTGAACCCCGGCTAGAAGATTTGCATGACCCTTACCTGCTTCACGATATGGGCAAGGCAGTGGATCGGATTCGTCAAGCTATTGAAGATTACGAACAAATACTAGTTTATGGGGACTATGATGCAGACGGGATGACGGCTGCTTCCATCATGAAGGAAACTTTGGAGCAGATGGGAGCTGAAGTAGCGGTCTATCTGCCTAATCGCTTTACAGATGGGTACGGGCCCAATGCCAGTGTCTACAAGTACTTTATCGAACAGCAAGGGATTTCCCTCATCATCACGGTGGACAATGGAGTAGCCGGTCATGAGGCCATTGACTTGGCCCAAAGCATGGGGGTAGATGTCATTGTGACGGATCACCATGCCATGCCAGAAGACCTACCGGATGCCTATGCCATCATTCACCCGGAGCATCCAGATGCCGATTATCCCTTCAAGCACCTAGCAGGTTGTGGGGTTGCCTTTAAATTAGCGACTGCTCTCTTAGAAGAGGTGCCTCTAGATTTTCTAGATTTGGTAGCTATTGGAACCATTGCGGATATGGTCAGTCTGACAGATGAAAACCGTATCTTAGTCAAGTATGGCCTAGGTGTCCTTCGTCAAACCCAACGGATCGGCCTTCAGGAAATGCTCAAGCTGGCTTCCATCACCCCTCAAGATGTAAATGAAGAAACGGTTGGTTTTCAGATCGCCCCTCGTCTCAATGCGCTGGGTCGCTTGGATGACCCCAATCCAGCGATCGAGCTCTTGACAGGCTTTGATGACGAAGAAGCGCTAGACATTGCCCTGATGATTCAAGCTAAGAACGAAGAGCGCAAGGAGATCGTGCAAGCTATCTATGATGAGGCAAAAGCTATGGTCAATCCAAGTCTTCCGGTTCAAATCTTGGCCAAGGAAGGCTGGAATCCTGGTGTCTTAGGGATAGTAGCCGGTCGACTGCTAGAAGAGCTCCATCAGCCCATCATCGTCCTCACCATAGACCAAGGCAAGGCTAAGGGAAGCGCGCGAAGTCCCGAAAGTGTCCATATTTTTGAAGCCCTAGATCCCCATCGGGATCTCTTTATCGCCTTTGGAGGTCATGCGGGTGCAGCTGGTATGACTTTGGAAGTGGAAAATCTTCCACGCCTGACCGAGATTTTTTCTGATTATATTCGTGAAAAAGGGATTGACCTGACGGCCAAATCTACTCTTTTTGTAGATGAGGAGTTGGACCTTGAAGAGCTGACCTTGGATACCTTGAAGAGCTTTGATCGTCTAGCACCTTTTGGGATGGACCACAAAAAACCCGTCTTTTACATTCGAGATTTCCAAGTGGAGTCTAGCCGGACCATGGGGGCCGGCAATAGCCATCTCAAGTTGAAGATTCAAAAAGGCAATGCCCGCTTTGATGTGGTGGCTTTTGGTCAGGGCCATTTGGAATTGGAATTCTCCCAAGCGAAAAACTTGGAGTTGGTGGTATCCTTGTCCGTCAATCAATGGAATGGACAGACCACCCTGCAATTGATGGTCGTGGATGCCCGTGTAGAAGGAGTACAGCTTTACAATATCCGAGGAAAGAATGCTCCTCTCCCACAAGCTATCCCGCTCTTTAGTCAGTTAGATGGAGAGGTAGAATCACCAGCCATTGTCATCGATCGCATACCAGATGACTTGACAGAATTGAAAGCCCTCTTCCAAGAACAGAGTTTTCAAGCGATCTATTTTAAGAATCACCTAGACAAGACCTATTATTTGACCGGATATGGCAACCGTGAACAATATGCCAAACTCTATAAGACACTGTATCAGTTCCCTGAGTTTGATATCCGACATAAGCTGAGCCAACTATCTGATTACCTTAAGATTCCACAGCTTTTGTTGATCAAGATGATCCAGATTTTCCAAGAATTGGGCTTTGTCCAGATTGAAAATGGCATCATGACTGTCAACAAGGATGCGGAGAAGAAAGAGATTGCCTCTAGTTCCATCTATCAGGACTTGGTGCAGACGGTCAAAGACCAAGAGCTCATGGCCCTAGGATCTGTGCAAGAAATTTATGATTATTTAACAGGATCGATTTAATGAACAAGAAAAAAATAATCCTCTGGCTCAGTCCTTTCTTGCTTTTTGTCCTCTATTGGCTAGGGATCTACTGGAGTTTGAGAAACCCCATGGAGGAGATTAACTACGCTGAAAATGGCGGCTGGATGCGCTATGTGATGTTTAGGCCCTTTACAGAAACGATCGGAAGTGATCGCATCTGGAAGGAAGATGAAGGATTTCAAATGTATCCCTATTCAGATGACATCGTTGGTGGTCAAGAAGAGCTATCCGTCATGATGTTCCGGGACAGTTCTGAGTGGGTTTATTGGTATAAATATCAGCTAGACGAAACTGCATACGTTTGGATGTCCTTCAAATACGATTCTAAAAAAAGAGCTTTGATTCAAGAAAAAGTGTATCTTTACGAGGATAATCAAACAGTTGAGGGGAGTGATTTTCTAAAGAAACTTTCTACCTACGGCAAAGACCGCACATGGCTTCGAAACCAAAGCAAGAAAGTCGCTGAGCAATACATCCTTGGTACTTGGTTTAAAAACGGAAGCTCGCGTTACTCCTTGAAAAACCTGGGTGATATGAAAATTAAGTACAACAAATTGATAGAAGAACAGTAAAAGGCTCTTCTAACATTTATTATCCCGCATCTTTTTCAGGTGTGGGATTTTTTCTTTTGCTGCAGGTGTTTGGGAAAATGATTTGGCAAAAATGATGCAAGTTAGTAGAATTCATGGTATAATGGAATGTAAAAATTTTTTATGAAAGAAAGTTAACCATGAATTTAAAAGATTACATTGCAAGCATTGAAAACTATCCACAAGAAGGGATTACCTTCCGTGATATCAGCCCTTTGATGGCAGATGGCAATGCTTATAGTTATGCGATTCGTGAAATCGTTCAATACGCAACCGATAAGAAAATCGACATGATTGTCGGCCCTGAAGCGCGTGGTTTCATCGTTGGATGTCCGGTCGCTTTCGAGCTCGGTGTTGGTTTTGCACCTGTTCGGAAACCTGGCAAATTGCCACGTGAAGTCATCTCAGCTGACTACGAAAAAGAATACGGTGTGGATACCTTGACCATGCACGCTGATGCTATCAAACCAGGTCAACGCGTCCTCATCGTCGATGACCTCTTGGCAACAGGTGGTACCGTTAAAGCAACCATCGAAATGATTGAAAAACTCGGTGGAGTGGTTGCAGGTTGTGCCTTCTTGATCGAACTCGATGATCTCAAAGGTCGCGAAGCTATCGGAGATTACGACTACAAAGTCTTGATGCATTACTAATATAGTCTAGAACTATATCTGGATAGAGAAAAACCATAATTGAAAACTATATGCTCCTGTCTTATAATAAGAGGTAACAACTTGTAAGATGGGAGCTTTTTATGCCAATTACCTTAGATAAGAAATTACCAGCAGTTGATATTCTTCGCTCAGAAAATATTTTTGTCATGGATGATATTCGGGCAACTCACCAAGATATTCGTCCTATGAATGTTCTGATTTTGAATCTCATGCCGACTAAGGTAGCAACTGAGACTCAACTGTTACGCCTCTTGGCCAATACTCCCTTGCAGATCAATGTGGATTTCCTCTATATGACTAGCCATGAGTCTAAGACGACAGCAGCAGAGCATATGGAAGTCTTCTATAAATCCTTCGAGGATATTAAAGAGAACTATTATGACGGCTTGATCATTACGGGAGCTCCGGTTGAGAAATTAGCCTTTGAGGAAGTGGATTACTGGGAGGAGTTAACAAAGGTCTTTGATTGGTCAAAACGCCATGTCTTTTCAACCTTGCATCTTTGTTGGGGTGCCCAAGCAGGTCTCTATTACCGCTATGGGATTGAAAAGGTAGCTCTGTGCGACAAGCTATCTGGGATTTATGAGCAAACCGTCCTGAATCCACAGAACCGTTTGATGCGTGGTTTTGACGATGCTTTTTTGGCCCCTCACTCACGTTATACGGATGTCCCCCTCAAAGAAGTGCTAGACAAGAGCAACTTGCAAGTCTTAGCTCAAGGCAGTGAAGTAGGACTATCTATCCTGGCCAGCCCAGACCTTCGAGAGGTCTATAGTTTTGGCCATTTGGAATATGACCGTGATACCTTGGCCAAGGAATACCAGCGGGATGTGAAAGCAGGCTTGAATCCAGATCTTCCCAAGAATTATTATGATCAGGATGACAGCAGTCGTGACCCTCGGATGCGATGGAATTTAGCGGCAGCCAACTTCTTTAGTAATTGGATCAATTATGCAGTTTACCAAGAAACTCCTTATCGTTTGGAGGAGTTGGAAAAAGATATTTCATTTTATGGTTACCTATAAAGGGGTAGTATGACATATTCACAAGCATTTAAGTCGGGCAATTTGGTCATACCAAGTGCCTTACTTTTCCATTATCAACACTTATTTAAAGACGCAGAGGATTTTCTGGTTTGGCAGTTCTTTTATTTGCAAAATACGACCAACCAATCCAGCCTCACGCCGAATCAAATTGCAGATGCGATTGGCAAGTCTGTCACAGAAGTGAACCAGTCCATGTCTCGCCTGACCAACCAAGGGTTGCTCCAATACCGGACTATTGAGTTAGATGGCGAGATTGAAGTTCTTTTTGATGCGACTATTGCCCTCGAACGCCTGGATGACTTGCTTCAAAGTAAGACAGAGGCGTCTCAGCGTGGGCAAGACAAGTCAGCAGAAAATGAGCTGGCTGATTTGGTCAAAACCTTTGAGCAGGAGTTAGGCCGATTATTGACTCCATTTGAAATCGAAGATTTGACACAGACAGTCAAACAGGACCAAACAGACCCTGATATTGTGAAGGCTGCCTTGAGAGAAGCAGTCTTTAACGGCAAGCCTCACTGGAAGTACATCCAGGCCATCCTGCGCAATTGGCGACGAGAAGGCATTACTAGTTTGACACAATTAAAAATCAAACAGCAAGAGCGGGAAGCTCTTCAGCCTGAAAATGTCACTGTTTCAGATGATTTCTTACAGGCCATGGATTTATGGAAAGATTAAAAGAGGAGATTCGGTTTAGAGATGAGAAGGGGAGATAGAAAGGAAAATAGATCGCACAAACGGATCTATTCAGCCTTATTTGTATTAGGAACGGTAGTCATTCTTGGTTTTCTTGGTTTGTATATTAGCAAACTAAGCATGATTTCGTCTGGTTTGTATCCAGTTGAAGAATCTTTGGTCCAAGCAGGCTATAAAAAAACATCGGATGGTTTTGAAAAGAAACAATCCAATGTCACCATTACAATTAAATGGAATAAAGAGAAAAAGCAATTTGATAAAAACCATTACCTTATTTCGACTCAGCAAGAAGCCAAATTATTGTCTTCTCAGTATGTGGATAAAGAAAGTCTAGAAGTGCTTACCAACGGGAAGCTTTCAAACACCTTTGGTTTTGTTCACTATACGGAGAACAAGAAAAAGAATTGGTTAAAGGATTCACCAAGATTAGTTGCCCATGCAGGTGGTACCATACGTGAGAAAGAATACAATACTTTTTATACCAACTCACTTGAAGCTTTGCAACAGAATTATGGTCTAGGGCATCGTTTGTTTGAAATGGATTTCTATTTAACTAGCGATCGTAAATTGGCGGCTGTCCATGACTGGCATCAATTTGGGAATAAAGATGGTGTTGCTCTTTCATCAGAGGAGTGGAAAAACTTCAAAGCCTATGGTTCTCCAGAGACGCCAAGTCGCTTTACGACCATGCTGATTGGGGATGTTTTAGATCAGATGGTCATTAACTCTGATATGGTATTGATCACAGATACCAAATCGATGGAAATCCCTAAGGAAGATACTGTCACGCAATTCGAGCAAATTGTAACTGAAGCTAAAAATCGAGATGAGTCTCTATTGGATCGTGTGATTCCACAAATCTATAATCAAGAGATGTTCGGGGAAATCGAAGCCATTTATCCTTTTCAACATATCATCTATACCTTGTATTCTTCGCCAGATAGTGCAGAAGAAGTGATTGATTTTATTTCAAAACATAACGAAATCGAGGCAGTGACGATTTCATTTGCTGATCCTCGCTTCAATCAGGACTTTATTGATGCTGTTCATCGACTGAATAAACGAATTTACATTCACACCATTCATACTTATGATGATTTAACCAAGTATGCCAATGTAAATGTAGACGGTTTTTATACCGGTTTGCTAACGCCTAGAGACGTTGCCTTGTATGAATCTGTTTCAAAATAGAAAAAAACTAGCACTTATTAAAGTGCTAGTTTTTGAATGTAAACAAACTTCTTTCGAATCAAATGTAAGCTAATATCTTTATAAATAGTCCGCGTAAGCTTTTTCTAGTTTGGTGAGGAGCTCTTGTTTTTCCTCGTCGCTAGCAAAGGAAGCCTGGATGGCATCGACATTATGCTGGTAAAAGTCAGCTGGCGTCGTTTGGAAGTGCTGGTGGTAGAGGGCATACTCCTTGGTCAAATCTGTATCAGAGACGGTCCGATTATCGGTGTTGATACTGATATGAGCTTGTGCTTCCTTCATCTTGAGGTAAGGGAAGTCCTCCACAGTGGCAGCTGCCTTGGTTTGAAGGTTACTGGTCAAGCAGAGTTCACCGGTGACCTCGTTTTTTACAAACTCTTTTAGAAGTTCTGGTTCATAGGCGAGCAAGGTCACATGGCCATTTCGTTTGATGCCATAGGCCATAGATTGAGCGACATTGGCTGGACAGTGGCATTCACCTGCATGAAGGGTCATGGGACGGTTGTAATTCTTGACCTGTTGGATGAGGGCATCAATGGCTTGTGGTGGATAGTTGTGCTCGTCTCCAGCGAAGTCAAAGCCAACAAAATCTTGATCAGTGACCTGGTTAGCTTCTGCCAGGATGCGAGAGGTGAGTTCTTGATCAGACTGGCGCATGCCACAGACCAGGGCTTTTGCAACAATGCCAAATTCATACTGGGCTTGGCGCAACCCTTCACAGACAGCATCGATAGTTTCTGGGACGGTAAGCCCTTGGTCCATGGACAATTCTGGGGCAAAACGAACCTCGATGTAGAGGACATTCTCCAGAGCAGCTTGCTTAGCCACATCGTAAGCAGCAAGGGTCAAGGCTTCCTTGGTTTGAAGGAGAGGGCGAATGTAGTCAAAGGCCTCCAAATAGTCTAAGAGATTTTCACAGTGGGCAGGCGCAGTGACATAGTGTTTAAGCTCTTCATCGCTAGCAGGAAGGTCAATATTGGCCATGGCTGCCAATTGGCGAATAGTCGGAAGAGACAAGGAACCGTCTAAGTGGCAGTGTAGTTCTGTCTTTGCCAAACTATGAAAGTCAATCGTAGACATATTTTTTCTCCTTAAAATGTATTTTTTCTATACTATCATTTTGCCAAGAAAAGTCAAGTAAAGCTAGCGTAGCAGATTTTTGAAAGTAGCGTCTGGATTTGATATGCTAGTAGTAACATAGACAAAGGAGAAAATAGATGTCAGATTATCAATTACCTGAAGTGTGGGAAGCACCGAGCCAGATGGGTGGAGCTTGGGGTGGCTTGAACCAACCAACAGCAGGTGCCCGTTTTGAACAAAGCCTTCCAAAAGGTGACCAGCCTTTCCAACTCTATACCCTTCCAACACCTAATGGGATTAAGGTGACTATTATGCTGGAAGAATTGAAAGAGTTGGGAATGGATGCAGGCTATGACGCTTATCGCATCAAGATTGGTGATGGGGACCAATTTGGCAGTGACTTTGTAGCCATCAATCCAAACTCGAAAATTCCAGCCATGTTGGATCAATCAGGTGACCAAGCCATTCGGGTCTTTGAATCAGCCAATATTCTCTTGTATCTAGCAGAGAAATTTGGTCAATTGATTCCGACAGATCCTGCTAAACGGACAGAAGTGCTCAACTGGCTCTTCTGGCAGACGGGAGCTGCGCCATTTTTAGGGGGAGGCTTTGGCCATTTCTTCCACTACGCTCCTGAAAAAATCGAGTATGCCATCAACCGCTTTGCTATGGAAGCCAAACGCCAATTGGACCTACTGGACAAGGAACTCACAACCAAACCTTATATCGCAGGAGATGACTATACGATTGCAGATATCGCCATCTGGTCCTGGTATGGCCGTCTAGCCCAAGACAAGGTCTGGGACCGAGCAGGAATTTTCTTAGATGTGAAGGAATACAAGCATTTGCAAGCTTGGACAGAGAAAATTGCCAATCGCCCAGCTGTGCAACGTGGTTTGGAAGTGGAATATAAAGAAATTGATGCATAAGGAAAGGCGCCGTCGCGCCTTTTTTTAATGGTGTAAACATGGTATACTAAAGGGTGGAATAAAAGTTTAGAAAGTAGCACATGGAATTTACGAAATTATCAAATCGCTTGAATCTGGTGGCCAGTTTCGTCCCAGAAGGAGCTCGTCTGTTGGATGTGGGAAGTGACCATGCTTATCTCCCAATCGCTCTTTTACAGGAAGGCAAGATTGAGGCTGCTATTGCAGGGGAAGTGGTTGAGGGACCTTATCAGTCTGCCCTGCAAAATGTCGCCGATAATGGTTTAGAGGACAAGATCGAAGTCCGCCTAGCTAATGGCTTGGCTGCATTTGAACTGTCCGATGATATTTCTTGCATCACCATCGCAGGAATGGGCGGGCGCTTGATTGCAGATATCCTAGCAGCAGGTCTTGAGAAATTAGCCGGTGTCTCTCGCTTGGTCTTGCAACCCAATAATCGGGAAGATGAACTGCGGGCTTGGTTAGTAGATCATGATTTTCGCCTTGTTGATGAAGCCATCTTGGAAGAAAATGAGAAGTTTTATGAGATCCTCGTGGTCGAACATGGTTCCCAAGAGTTGACAGCCAAGGAACTGCGTTTTGGTCCCTATTTGATGCGGGAACAAGTTCCAGCCTTTGTCCAAAAGTGGTCCAAGGAAGTTGAGAAATTAGCCTTTGCCTTGGAGCAGGTCCCTGTTGAGAATCAATCCGCCAGAGCATCGTTAGAAGAGCGCATCGCACAAATCAAGGAGGTTCTACATGCTAGCAAGTGAAGTCATCAAACGCTATGAAGCCTACTGTCCTCAAGAACTTTCCATGGAGGGAGATGTCTGTGGGCTACAGGTCGGCACCCTGCAAAAAGACATCAAGAAGGTCATGGTAGCCTTAGATATCCGGGAACAGACGGTTGCGGAGGCCATCACCCATGGGGTGGACTTGATCATCGTCAAGCATGCGCCAATTTTCCGTCCTATTAAGGATTTGGTAGCTGATCGGGCTCAAAATCAGATCTATATTGACTTGATCAAGCATGATATTGCGGTCTACGTCAGCCATACCAATATTGATATTGTCCCTGATGGACTGAACGATTGGTTCTGCCAGCTTTTAGAAATTGAAAATACAGAGCCCCTCAGCCTGACAGGAGAAGGTTTAGGAATCGGCCGCATCGGTCAGGTGCGCCCTCAAACCTTTGGACAGTTGGCTGAAAAGGTTAAAGAAACCTTTGGCTTAGATGCTTTGCGCTTGGTTGGTTATGACCAGGCGGATCTGGATCGGGTCATTGAGCGCGTCGCTATCTGTGGTGGAAGCGGTCAGTCCTTTTACAAGGATGCTCTTGCTAAGGGAGCAGAGGTCTATATCACAGGAGATATCTACTACCACACGGCTCAGGACATGCTAAGTGACGGGCTCCTAGCCTTGGATCCAGGTCACCATATCGAAGTTCTCTTTGTCTCGAAACTAGTAGAAAAACTCAATCAGTGGAAGTCTGAAGAAGATTGGGGGATCGAAGTGCTGGTTAGTCAAGCTAGCACCAATCCTTTTTACCACATCTAAGAGGTGATTATGAAAGTTGCGATTATTGGTGCAGGGATAGTGGGATCCACTGCAGCCTATTATTTATCCAAAGAAGCACAAGTGGATGTAACCGTCTATGACCATGGTGTGGGCCAAGCGACTAAAGCTGCGGCCGGTATCATTAGCCCTTGGTTTTCCAAACGACGGAACAAGGCATGGTATCGCCTCGCTCGCTTAGGAGCTGACTTCTACCAAGAGTTGGTAGAGGACCTGGCCAAGGATGGAATTGAAACAGACTTTTACCAGCAGACCGGGGTCTATCTCCTTAAGAAAAAAGAGGAGAAATTAGATGAACTCTATCAGTTGGCACTGAGTCGCCGGGAAGAATCACCCTTGATTGGAGACTTGGCAATCTTGACCAAAGAAGAAGTGGTCCAGCAATTTCCAGGTCTGCAAGATTTTGAACAGCTCCTTTATGCCTCGGGTGGTGCCCATGTAGAAGGAGCCCTTCTGACGGCAACCCTTCTTGAAGCCAGTGGTGCAAGGGTGATTAAAGAAGAGGTTGCTCTCTCGGTCTCAGATAATGGCTATCAGATAGCTGGAGAGAATTATGACCAAGTCATCCTAGCAACGGGAGCCTGGTTGGGGCAAATCCTAGAGCCACTTGGCTACCAAGTTGATGTCCGCCCGCAAAAAGGACAGTTGCGGGATTATCAGTTAGACTTAGATACAGACAACTATCCTGTGGTCATGCCAGAAGGGGAACTGGATATCATTCCCTTCCAAAAAGGCAAGATCAGTATGGGAGCCACCCATGAGAATGAGATGGGCTTTGACCTGACGGTGGATCAAGCTTTGCTCAATCAGATGGAAGATGAAGCCTTGTCTTATTATCCAGACTTGGCTCAAGCGGAAGTCGTCGGGGAGCGCGTGGGTACTCGGGCCTACACCAGTGACTTCTCGCCCTTTTGGGGAGCCCTTCCCGATCAAGCAGGCCTTTATGTGTCGAGTGGTCTGGGATCATCTGGTCTTACAACCGGTCCCCTCATTGGTTGGCATCTAGCGCAACTAGTGGTAGGAGGAAACTTGCGTTTAGATCCAGTGGATTATCCAGTTGTACAATATGTGAAGAAGAGCGTAGGACAGAAATCGGTAATTCGTTAGAATTCGATTTCGTCGTCCTACCTCCGCACAGTTGAGTAGGGCTGTAAAAGCTGATGAAATCAGCGTAGTAGAGCCCACTCAACCACTGCGTCTTGCTCGACAATTCAAAGACAATTGAGAGGCTAGGACTTTTGTCCTAGCCTCTTTTTTTGAAATAGCTTCCTTAATTCAGATAAAAATAGTAGAATAGAACAAGTTAATCAACAAGAAAATGGGAGTTGTTATGAATTGGTTTCAATCACAATCCGTGGTCTTACAGGCCTTTCTCGCAGGATTGTTTACATGGGGCTGTACTATTGTCGGGTCCGCCATCGTCTTTTTCTTCAAGCATATTAGTCGAAAATTACTGGACATCATGATGGGCTTCGCGGCAGGGGTCATGATTGCGGCATCGTTTTGGTCCCTCTTGCAACCCTCGATTGAGTATGCGGAAAACTCTTATGGGAGCTTGGCTTGGTTGCCGGCTGCGATCGGTTTTTTAGCTGGAGGATTCTTCCTCCGCTTGATCGACGCTGTTGTCCCTCACCTTCATATGAGTAAGGAGATTGAGGAGGCAGAGAGCATCCATACGCCACGGGAGAAGAAGTTGTCTAAAACAACCCTTCTCTTCTTAGCCATTACCATCCACAATTTCCCAGAGGGATTGGCTGTCGGAGTGGCCTTCGGAGCTCTGGCTAGCAATCCAAGTCCAGAAGCCTTTATCGGGGCGGTTGGTCTGGCTATTGGGATTGGATTGCAGAATGTCCCAGAAGGGGCTGCACTCTCGATTCCGATTCGGACAGATGGAAGATCTCGTCTTAATGCCTTTTACTGGGGATCTATGTCAGCCATCGTGGAGCCAGTAGGAGCTCTGCTAGGAGCAGTAGCTGTCTTATCTATGACGGCCATCTTACCGTATGCCCTCTCTTTTGCGGCAGGTGCTATGATCTTTGTAGTGGTCGAAGAGTTGATCCCAGATTCTCAGACCAATGGCAACACAGACGTTGCGACCCTCGGCCTCATGGTTGGCTTTGTTATTATGATGATCCTAGACGTCGCTTTGGGATAAGGAACTGAAAAGGAGAGCGTCAGGACAAGCTCTCTTTTTGATTGCTGTTATTGTCTTTGAGAAAAAGATAGTCAGATATAGCTCGAAGGTATTTCAAAACGGGATCTTCATTAGTAAGGAGTATCGTCTTATGGTAAACATCAAGTTTAAAAATAAAAACAAAAGGATGATGATGGTCATCGCTTTGGCTCTCCTTATGGCAATTGGGATTTCTTTGTTTTACGTGAATAAAAAATTAGAGGAAAAGCAACGCAATAGAGAGTATGAAGTCAGTCTTGTAAAGACCTTGAAGAATTCTTACGAGGGTATTGAGGAGATTGAGATTCTAAAACCATCCTATAGCTCTATTCCTTCAGATGCATGGGGAGCTGAGGTGAAACTCACATTTTCTGATGGGAGTTCCAAGCAACACGAATTAGCCTATGATAAAGATGCTAATAAAATTAAGATAGGGGTCTATCATAATGAAGATGAGGAATTTCAGACCTTTATGGATTCTAGAAGAGGCACGACAAAATCAAGAGTAAGAGTAAGATATTCGGACGGTTCAGAGGAGAAGCTGTGATTAGTGTATAAATGCATGTCAGGAGCTCTAGTCCATGTGCCCTATTTGAATCACGATATGGAAGAGAGCTTACAAGACTAGAGCGTCCACATCTTGTCATCACCTTGTAGCATGGAAACAAGGTGACTTTTTTATATAAACATGATAAAATAGGAGTAATGAATACGTAGAAAGGCCTAACATTATGAAAGGTATTATTTTAGCCGGTGGTTCGGGTACTCGTTTGTATCCTTTGACTCGTGCCGCTTCCAAACAGTTGATGCCCATTTACGACAAGCCAATGATTTACTACCCGTTGTCAACTCTTATGTTGGCAGGGATTAAAGAAATCTTAATCATCTCAACTCCGCAGGATCTTCCTCGATTTGAAGAGCTTCTTGGAGATGGTTCTGAACTTGGGATTTCCCTCTCTTATGCAGAGCAACCAAGCCCAGATGGATTGGCGCAAGCCTTTATCATTGGAGAAGACTTTATCGGTGACGATCACGTTGCCCTCGTTCTTGGAGATAATATCTTCCACGGAAACGGTTTAACCAAGATGTTGCAACGAGCAGAAGCCAAAGAAAAAGGGGCGACTGTCTTTGGTTACCAAGTCAAAGATCCAGAACGTTTTGGTGTGGTAGAGTTTGATGCGGATATGAACGCTATCTCTATCGAAGAAAAACCAGAACACCCAAAATCAAACTTTGCGGTGACTGGACTTTACTTCTATGACAATGATGTGGTAGAGATTGCCAAAAATATCAAACCAAGTCCTCGTGGAGAGCTTGAAATCACCGATGTCAACAAGGCCTATTTGGAGCGTGGAGATCTCTCTGTTGAGCTCATGGGCCGTGGCTTTGCTTGGTTGGATACAGGTACTCATGAAAGTCTCTTACAAGCTTCTCAATATATCGAGACGGTTCAACGCTTGCAAAATGTTCAAGTAGCCAACCTTGAGGAAATCGCCTATCGCATGGGCTATATCACTAAAGAGCAAGTCTATGAATTGGCGCAACCGCTCAAGAAAAACGAATACGGACAATACTTGCTCCGTTTGATTGGAGAAGCTTAATGACAGAACAATTTTTCGGAAAAGAATTAGCAGCCCGTAAAATCGAAGCTATCCCAGGTTTGATGGAGTTTGATATTCCAGTCCATGGGGACAACCGTGGCTGGTTCAAAGAAAACTTCCAAAAAGAAAAGATGCTTCCTCTTGGATTCCCTGAAAGCTTCTTTGCGGAAGGCAAGTTGCAAAACAATGTGTCTTTCTCACGCAAACACGTTTTGCGTGGCTTGCATGCAGAACCTTGGGACAAGTACATCTCTGTAGCAGATGAAGGAAAGGTTCTAGGAACTTGGGTAGACCTTCGTGAAGGTGAGACCTTTGGGAACACCTACCAAACTGTGATTGATGCCTCTAAAGGAATCTTTGTCCCTCGTGGCGTAGCCAATGGTTTCCAAGTTTTGACGGATAAAGTAGCTTATACCTACTTAGTCAATGACTACTGGGCATTGGAACTCAAACCAAAATACGCTTTTGTCAACTACGCAGACCCAAGCCTAGACATCCAATGGGAAAACTTGGAAGAAGCAGAAGTCTCAGAAGCAGACAAGAATCACCCACTGCTTAAAGACGTCAAACCCTTAAAAGCAAAAGATTTGTAAGAACATAGCTCTTAAAATAATCAAAAAAATCATTATATAGTTTTTAGCTTTGCTATAAACGAGCGAAGCGAGCTATATGCTTAGCTTTCCGCCGTGAGAAAAGCACCTGAACCATTGTGTTCCAGATGCTCGGAAGTTTTGAGAGTAAAACAGTTCAGGGAACTGTTTTAGCCTGAGCCCGGAAATTAAAGAGCGAAGGGGCTCAAAACTTAGTCATGGAACTTCCTGGATTGCTGAAATCATCCACTGGATAATTTCACCTAACGTCCGTACTCACCTAAGGAAAGCTAAAAAAATTGATTTAAGGAACAATCAAAACTAAAAACTATTTGGAGAAAAAATGACTGAATACAAAAACATCATCGTAACCGGTGGCGCTGGTTTCATCGGTTCAAACTTCGTACACTATGTCTACAACAATCATCCAGACGTTCATGTGACTGTCCTTGACAAACTCACTTACGCTGGTAACCGTGCCAACATTGAAGAAATTCTTGGTGACCGTGTTGAATTGGTTGTTGGTGATATTGCTGACGCAGCATTGGTTGATAAATTGGCTGCTAAGGCTGATGCGATTGTTCACTATGCAGCTGAAAGCCACAATGACAATTCATTGAATGATCCATCACCATTTATCCACACAAACTTCATTGGTACTTACACACTTTTGGAAGCTGCTCGTAAATATGATATTCGTTTCCACCACGTGTCAACAGACGAAGTGTATGGTGACCTTCCATTGCGTGAAGATCTCCCTGGACATGGTGAAGGTCCTGGTGAAAAATTCACAGCAGAAACCAAATACAACCCATCATCACCTTATTCATCAACTAAGGCTGCTTCAGACCTTATCGTTAAAGCATGGGTGCGTTCATTTGGTGTTAAGGCAACTATTTCAAACTGCTCAAACAACTATGGACCATACCAACACATCGAAAAATTCATCCCACGTCAAATTACCAATATCTTGTCAGGTATTAAACCAAAACTTTATGGTGAAGGTAAAAACGTCCGCGACTGGATTCACACTAATGACCACTCAACTGGTGTTTGGGCCATCCTTACTAAGGGCCGTATCGGTGAGACTTACTTGATTGGTGCTGATGGTGAAAAGAACAACAAGGAAGTTCTTGAGCTCATCCTTGAAAAAATGGGTCAACCAAAAGACGCATACGACCGTGTTACAGACCGTGCTGGTCACGATTTGCGTTACGCGATCGATTCAACAAAATTGCGTGAAGAACTTGGTTGGGAACCACAATTCACAAACTTTGAATCAGGTTTGGAAGAAACGATCAAGTGGTACACAGATCACCAAGATTGGTGGAAAGCTGAAAAAGAAGCTGTTGAAGCTAACTACGCTAAGACTCAAGAAGTGCTTAAATAATTGAAAAATCTATCACTTCCAAGCTAGTGATAGATTTTTCTGTTAAGAACTGTTAGGAGAGATGATGAATAGAAAAGAATGGATTGAATATTTTGAAGCGATTAATAATCGTAAGCCCACCATCCAGGAATGTCAGCAGGCCCTTTTAAATGGTGAATTTGTTATGGAAGGTAGACAAGCTATTTTTTCCAACAATGGAAATTCCGTTACTGCAGGAACCATGCCTTTACCAAATCAAATGGTTAACCAACCTTATGCACAGCAAATGGTCTTTGTTAAGAAGAAAAAGTTTGGGAAGAAGACTTTTATTGGTCTTGGTATTGCTTTATTTCTTATTGTAGCAACAAGTCTTGGCCTCTTTTTGTTTTCTTCCAAAGGAACAAACTTGGGTGGCTTGTGGGTAAATGGTAACAATACCGCTCTTGTTTATGAGTTAAATGGAAAGAAGTCAAAACTCGTTGCTGGTTATCCGGAAGAAGAAATCACAGAAATCTCTATTGGTAATAAAGTTAGACAGAAGTTTGAAGTACGTTTAGAAGATGTCAGTAATTCAAAACTAAAAACGATTGCTGATTTTGACAAGAAATACCAATTACAGACCAAAGAGATCATCCTGGTAAAGACGGAAGTGTTTGGATACTATAATCTGATTCAGAAAGATGGGACAAACTTAGTTCTAGATTTATTCTTATCAGACCTCCACTACGGAACAAGAAGTACCAAAGATTTAAAAAAGACATGTCTTTTTCATAAGGCAGAGGTTCCAAAAGTTTTTGTTGGGCAATGGAAAAAATTTGATTCTGATGATGATTCAGAAGTAGAAGGGACTATCTCTGAAAATGGGGTTGTTACTACAGATTCTGATGGTAAAGATATCTTAATTGCTAAGCCTTTAAAAGAATATCTGGTGGATCAATCAGGCAGCGTAGATAATGGTAAGGTGCAAAAAGAGTTTGCTAAAATACAGAAGTCTCTTAAGTCACATGGTTATCATGCTAAGAGTGTTAATGACATCTACCACGATGCGAGCAAGTCATACTATTATGTCGTTGTGGATGGTGGTAAGCGCATTATTATCTTGGAGGATAGCTTCAACCTACTCTCTTATACAGGTTATATTGAAAGAGAAGACGTGAGCTAATCACGATATCTCTATTAGATAAGAAGTACTTAAATAATAGCCCAAAGTCTATCATTCCTATAGGGGATGATAGGCTTTTTTTACTTATAAATACCACATTAACTTATAACAACGACACAATTAATTACATAAATGTTACAAAAATTACACAAAGTACTTGATTTTTGTAACAAAATAGATATAATAGACATATAGAAAAGAGGTTTATGAAAATGAAAAGAAAAGTTATCCGTGTTTGTTCACTTGTTTTGTTATCTGTAGCTGTTTCTGGGGTTCTTGTCGGATGTGGCTCTAAGTCAGAAAAAGACACTGCATCATCATCTACAACGTCAACTTCCAAAGTAGTGAAGTCATCTGCAAAAACAAAAACTTCTGAAAAGAAGTCTGCTAAAAAGGCCAAGACAGAGAATTCAGCTTCAAAGGATTCTCAAGGTCAAGAAGAAGTGAGTGCTCCTGAAGCTAGTTCTTCAAAAAATCAAGCCACAGCAGGAACTGATGGTCAAGCAGGGACAAGTAGCAGTGCTGCATCTGAGTCAAACAAGTCTAGTCAAGCAACAACTGATACTCAAAGCGACGCTCCTGTTCCAGCAGCATTAGTGGGAACTTGGACTGGTACGAGTCCTCAAGCAACAGACATTAGTTTTACAGTTGATGCTGATGGGAATATCACTTCAAAAGCTAATTTCAATGTCGATTACGAACCCTATCGTCAAAGTTCAACAACTGCAAAAGCTGTTCAAATTTCTGGTAATCTCTACGTTTGGGAGGGTGGCGATTTTTCAACCTTGCTTCCTGGTATCACTGGACTAGGGGGAGCTGGTTTTCAAGCTAAGCCTGGTTTTATTCTTGAAAATGGAACCTACACGCCAGTTCAATTCATTTCAGACTTGGGTCCAACCTTTGATTATAGCAACTACAATGCTTTCCCATTCTCATTAACAAAATAATAGGAAGAGGCTATCTGAAGAGGTAGCTTCTTTTTTGCCTCAACTCTTATCATTCATGGTCTCATTTCTGCTTAAAAAATGGTAGAATAGTTACATGCAAACAAAACCAACGTCAGCCTATGTGCATATTCCATTTTGCACACAAATTTGTTATTATTGTGACTTTTCCAAGGTCTTTATTAAAAATCAGCCCGTTGATGACTACCTACGGGCTTTGATTCGTGAGTGGGAGCTTTTAGATATCAAAGAGCTTCGCACCCTTTATATTGGTGGAGGGACCCCAACAGCTATTTCTGCGGAGCAATTGGACTACCTTTTAAGTCATCTTCAGAAAAACTTGGATTTGTCAAAGCTGGAGGAGTTCACCATTGAGGCCAATCCTGGTGATTTGACGGTTGATAAGATTGAAGTACTCAAAAAATCTGCTGTTAATCGGGTGTCTTTAGGGGTTCAGACTTTTGATGACAAGCACTTGCGTCAAATTGGCCGCAGTCACAATCAAGCACAGATTTATGAAAGTATTGATAGCTTAAAGGCTGCTGGTTTCCATAATATTTCCATTGACCTCATTTATGCCCTACCTGGTCAAACCATGGATCAGGTCAAGGAAAATGTGAGAAAGGCACTGGAACTGGATATTCCACATCTAAGTCTCTACAGTTTGATCTTGGAACATCACACGGTCTTTATGAATAAGATGCGTCGGGGTAAGCTCAATCTCCCAACTGAGGATTTGGAAGCAGAGATGTTTGACTATATTATCCAAGAGTTGGAAAAAAATGGTTTTGAGCATTATGAGATTTCCAACTTTACCAAACCTGGAATGGAGAGTCGTCACAATCTCATGTACTGGGATAATGATGAGTATTATGGTGTTGGTGCTGGAGCCTCTGGTTATGTCAATGGTGTTCGTTACCGTAATCGAGGGCCTATCCAGCATTACCTTAAGGCTATAGCTGAGGATGGTCATGCTAGACTTCACGAGGAGCATCTGACTAAGTCGGAGATGATGGAGGAGGAGTTCTTCCTTGGTTTGCGTAAAAAGTCAGGTGTGTCTATCAAACGGTTTGAAGAGAAGTTTGGTTTGTCATTTTCGGATACTTATGGAGACATTGTAAAAAAACTACAGGAAGATGGTCTCTTGGTCAAGGATCCAGAGGTGGTTCGTATGACCAAACGAGGACTCTTTCTGGGAGATAGTGTCGCTGAGCAATTTATCTTGGAGGATTAAATGGGATTAAAATTTAGTATTCCTTATCAGATTCCGTTTTATGAGACGGATATCACGCATCAGGTGAAGTTACCACATTTATTGGCTTTTTCATTGCAAGTATCAGGTATGCAGTCAGAGTCTCTGGGAAATACGGATAAGGAAGTTTTTGATAAGTACGGTCTGGTTTGGATTGTGACAGACTATGCGATTGAGATTGACCGTTTGCCTCGTTACAATGAAAAATTGACCATTACAACGGAAGCCGTTTCCTATAATAAGATTTTTTGTTACCGTAATTTTTACATCAGGGATGAGACTGATCAACAAATCATGCTCTTTAAGACTACTTTTGCTCTTATGGATTATGAAACGCGTAAGGTAGCCGAAGTGCCAGATGAGGTGGTAGCACCTTATGGGGCTGATAAGACTAAAAAGTTGCTTAGAGGACCTCGTTATAAGGCTTTGGAAAATCCAATTGAGACGCTTTATCGTGTGCGTTATTTTGACCTAGACATGAATGGTCACGTTAATAATAGCAAGTACTTGGAGTGGATGTTGGATGTTTTCGATTTGGACTTTTTGACCAAGTACACACCGGCCAATATTGACCTCAAGTATGTTAAGGAAATTCATCATGGATCAGAAATTTATTCAGGTTACGAGTTTGACCAAGAAAGTTTGAGCAGTCAACACCAGATTTGTGTGGATGGTAATGTTCATGCTCAGGCTATTATCCAATGGAAAGAAATAGGAGACGAGTAGGATGACATATAAAGGTTATTTGATTGATTTAGATGGAACTATTTACAAGGGGAAGGATCGCATTCCTGAGGGAGAAGCCTTTGTTAAGGAGTTGCAGAAGCGTCAGATTCCCTATCTTTTTGTGACGAATAACAGTATGCGTACACCAGAAATGGTCCAAGAACTTTTGCGTAATCAGTGCGAATTGGAAACGCCTCTTGAAACTATTTATACAGCAACCTTGGCGACAGTTGACTATATGAATGATATGAATCGTGGTAAGACGGTTTATGTTATCGGTGAGACTGGACTTAAATCTGCAATTGCGGAAGCGGGGTATACGGTAGATGAGGAAAATCCTGCCTATGTTGTGGTGGGCTTGGACCGTGAAGTCACTTATGAAATGTTGGTAAAAGCAACGCTTGCCATCCATAAAGGAGCTATGTTCATTGGGACAAACCCAGATTTGAATATCCCAACAGAACGCGGCCTTCTTCCAGGTGCTGGTTCCCTCTTGGCCCTTATTGAGGCAGCAACACGTGTGAAACCAATCGTTATTGGTAAACCTGAAGCAGTCATCATGAATAAGGCTCTTGAAATCCTTGGGACAGAACGTAGCCAAACTATTGTGGTTGGTGACAATTACTTGACTGATATTACAGCTGGGATTAAAAATGACTTTCCAACACTTCTAGTGACAACTGGCTTCACCAAGGCGGAAGAGGTTGCAGGTCTACCTGTCAAACCAGATCACGTACTTGCTAGTCTAGCGGAGTGGGATTTTGATGCGAACTAAGATTGAGGCTGTTCTGACTCCGATTTGGCTCTTGGCCTTGTCTATTCTGGTGACAATTTATCTGGCATGGGGATTCTATTATTTTGATATTGATTGGATGCATCTTTTGGACTATGTTATTCTTGGCAAGACAGAGCTCTGGCATAATTTCAATGTTCTCATGCAATACCTGACCTTTCCTTGGGTTGGTCATCTGGCTATGCCTGATTTTCCGTCATCAGAGAGTGGGCTAAAGCATTTTCATGATGTGAAGTGGCTCTTTCATTTGGTACAGGGGCTTGTTATTCTACTGGCTTATCCCGCAGCAACTTCTCTATGGCGAAATGTGAAGAAGGGCACCTTTGGTCTTTATCGTAGACTTTATATGAGTCTAGCAATCTTGCCAGTCCTTATTGGGGTTGTGGGAGTTTTTCTCGGATTTGATGAGTTTTTTACGCTCTTTCATGAGGCCCTCTTTCCTGGAGATAGCAGTTGGCTCTTTAATCCAATCTTGGATCCGATTATTAATGTTTTGCCAGAAGAGTATTTCCTTCAATGTTTTGTGATTTTCTTTATTATTTATGAGGGGTTGATGGTGAGTTTGACCTGGTTGGCCCATAAGCAGCTTACAATGTATTTGAAAAATAAGGAGTAGTTATGTCTATTCGTGATAACCATTTGCATACCCATCATTCCTATGATTCGGATGCGAACTTTACTGACTATTTGACACATTTTGATGGGGAGATTGTAACGACTGAGCATTATGACCTCTCTAATCCTTATACCAAACAGGACGATGTTCCCGAGTACGAGGCTTATAGTCACGAAATCGAAAGTCTTAACCTCAAGTATGGCAATCGTATTAAACGAGGTATCGAAATCGGTTATTACCAGCCTAGAGAAAGCGATATTTTAGACTTTTTGGATGGTAAGGACTATGATCTCAAACTGCTTTCTGTTCACCATAATGGGGTCAATGATTATCTTGATGATGAGGTGGCTGATATGGACAAGGCTAGCATTATTCAAGAATATCTGGACAAGTTGGAGTACGCTATTGGTCGTGTGAACGCAGATGTTCTGGCCCATTTTGACTATGGTTTCCGACTTTTTGACGTGACTGTTGATGAGCTAAGAGACTATGAGGAGCAGCTCAAACGTATTTTCCAGAAAATGCTTGCTAATGATTTGGCTTTTGAGCTGAATGCAAAGAGTATGTATCTCTATCATCACGAAGATCTTTACCGTTATGCCTTGGGCCTTGTTAAGGATATGGGTTGCCATAAGTATTCTATTGGCTCTGATGGTCATAAGTTGGAGCATTTCCGTCTTAACTTTGATAAGATTCAGGAGCTTTTGAGAGAATTTGATATTACTGAAGATATGATTATATAGCGAAGATGGCTTCAACTGAAGCTGTCTTTTTCTTAAGGAAAACTTAAAGGAAAAGCGTGGTTGTGGGATTTATAGAAGATTTTAAGCTTTGCTTGTTATGCTAATGTCAAGCAAAAGAAACTTATGGTTTCTATCTTATCTTTCAAAATTGGAGGTCTTCTATGAAATTTCTCAAAAGGCATGCCTATGCCTTAGTTTTTACCCTTTTTCTGATGGGGGCAAATGTCTACTCTCTCTTAAAGGTCTTTGTCATTCCCTCAGCAGTCTCAACGGTTTCAGCCAATACGACTAGCTCAAGTACAGCTTCGTCGACAGCATCTACCAGCACTGGTAAGGTGACTAAGACGGATACAACTTACAAAGATGACAATATGGATATCAAAATCAAGACGGGTAAAACCAGTGATACCACATACTATGTGGCAGATATCCAACTTTCGAGTGCAGATTACCTTAAAACGGCTTTGGCACAAAACACCTATGGGACCAATATTACTGATACCACTTCAAGTATTGCTCAGCAAAACAATGCTATCTTTGCCATCAATGGTGACTACTATGGGGCTAATCAGTCAGGTTATGTGATTAAGAATGGTCAAGTCTATCGTGATACTGATCGAAACAGTGATTACGAGGACCTTGCCGTTTACTCAGATGGTAGCTTCAAGACCTTTAAGGAAAGCGATAAAACGGCTCAAAAATTGGTTGATTCAGGTGTGGTGAATACCTTTGCCTTTGGTCCAACCTTGGTTGAAAATGGCAAGATAGCTGTCTCAGAAAATGAAGAGGTTGGTCAAGCCATGGATGACAATCCACGTACAGCCATCGGAGTCATCGAAGAAAGTGATGGCAGTGTGCACTATATTGTCATTGTCTCAGATGGTCGAACGAGCGAGTCGACAGGATTGACTCTCTATGAAATGGCAGAGTTGATGAAATCTTATGGCGTGACGACAGCTTACAACCTTGATGGTGGTGGCTCATCAACCATGTATTTCAATGGTCAAGTCATAAATAAGCCAACCACAAACGGAAACAAAATCTCAGAAAGGGCGGTGAGCGATATTGTTTACATCGGTTACTAAAAAATCAGTCAGCAAGCACTTTTTCACCTACATTGGTTTAACTATTTTTAGCCTGGTCTTTACCTTTGTCTATGAACGCTTTTCTTATGGCGAATCATCCATGTTTATGCGCATGATGTTCTTTGCACCATTGGCTGGAGCTTTGATTTATCTGCTAACAGGAATGGGAATGTCTTGGGTGAAGAATCGTGCCTCAAAACTTCTCTTTAATTCAGCCATCGCTGTTGTCGCTAGTGCTTGTTTAGTTAAAGGTATTGTTGAAGTCTCAGGCCGTACGACTAGCGTGGATATGCCCTATTGGTATGTGGCAGTAGGACTACTTTGTTTGAGTCTTCTAACAAGATTTATCAGACCTAGAAAACTGGCTTAAAAATGAAAGCTTGGAGTAATGCTTCAGGCTTTTTGTCTTGCTTTGAAAAATTATTTAGGATAAATATACAAATTATAATATGAAGAAATGATTTCAATTTGGGAAATAGTACAAAGAAATTGTCATAAAAAATAACTGAGCAAGATTTTTTGTGATAGGAATTTAGATAGAACGAGATCTTCTGTAGTGATGAAAGTACTTGAAAAAAGTAGTGGTTTCCAGTTAAGCTATCACAGTCAGAAGTCTCTTTAGGGATCCACTTGGTTTGTAAAAAGATACCGCATCAACTTTTTATTTATTTGAACTCAATTTCACAGCAGTTTGTTTTGGCTATTAAATATACAAGGATTTCAAGTTTTTATAAAAATATACAAAAAAGGCTTGCTTTGTTCTGAATTTTTAGGTAAAATGAACTAAAATCTAAATCGTTGATAGAAAAAGTCAGATCGTTTCACAGAGAATGCGGGAAGCTGAGAACGCATGAGATCAAAGACGACACATTCTTGAGAGCGTATGCGAACTCTGGTTGACAGTAGTGTACGACGGGTGGTTCCGTTAGAGACTAGGAGTTACAAGTGATACTTTGTGACTTCATGAGGAAGAGGGGGCGACCCCTGTTCGAATTAAGGTGGAACCACGTGCCAACGTCCTTGCAAAAGTTATTTTTGCGAGGACGTTTTTTGTTACACTTTTTTAGAGTGTGTAGCTAGCAGTACACTTGGTCGGAGTTGAACAGAAAGGATAAACTATGGAAATCAAGGGATTACGAAAGATTGAACCCTATGTAGCGGGTAGTCAGCCTGCTGAGAAAAATATCATTAAGTTGAATACTAATGAAAATGCTTATGGACCAAGTCCAGCAGTTCATCAAGCTTTAGCATCCTTTGATGCCCATCAGTTACGAAAGTATTCGACTTTGGATCAAGCAGCTTTACGTCAGGCCTTATCTGAACAGTTAGGTGTTCCTGCCGATCAAGTGATTATTGGAAATGGGTCAGACGATATCCTGTCAATGGCTTTCCTAGCTTTCTTTAATAGCGAGGAAGAAGTTTTGTTTCCAGATTTGACCTATGGTTTCTACAAGGTTTGGGCAGATTTGTACCACATCCCTTTTAGAGAAGTGCCCTTGAGTTCTTCATTTGAGGTTGATGCTCAAGATTATTTGGTTGAAAATGGTGGGATTGTCATTACCAATCCTAATGCGCCAACAGGTATTTATAAACCGCTCGATCAAATTGAGGAGATTGTAAAGGCCAACCAGTCGGTAGTTGTGATTATTGACGAAGCCTATATTAACTTTGGTGGGGAGACGGCCTTACCGCTCCTAGAAAAGTATGACAATGTGTTTATCACTAGGACCTTTTCTAAGGACGCCTCCCTTGCTGGCTTGCGTGTCGGCTATGGCATCGGAAGTCCTAAATTAATGGCTGTAATCAATGCCGTCAAGAATTCAGTCAACCCCTATAATGTGGATAGCATTGCGGAAGTCTTGGCGACTGCAGCGGTTAAGTCCTGGGACTACTATGAGGATACTTGCGCAAAGATTATGGCAACACGTGACTGGTTTAGCCAAGAATTGCAGGCGATTGGTTTTGATATCCTACCTTCAAAAACCAATTTTGTTTTGGTCAAACCTCACGGAGTGACTGCAGGTCAATTGTTTGACTACCTCCAAAGTAAGAAAATTTATGTCCGTTATTTTCCAAAAGTGGAGCGTATTTCCGACAGACTACGCATCTCTATTGGAACTCAGGATGAGATGGAGCGCGTATTAATGACAATACAGGAGTTACAAGCATGAAAAAAACGACATTAGCCTTAGGAATGCACGATAAACTTTTCAAACGTGCCCGTACCATGTATCAGATTGAGCATCGTATCTGTGACTTGTTGATGACAAAGGGTTTTCTTCGAATTGAGACACCAACCTTGGAGCATTTCGAAGTCTTTAGCGATCTTGTGGATAATGGTAACTATAATTTCTTTGATAAAAATGGAGATCTTGTTAGTTTACGTCCTGATATTACCAGCCAAATTGGGCGCGTGATTGCTTCGACACAAGTTCATACACCCATTAAATTTTCTTACTCTGGAAAAGTCTTTAACTACAATGAGGAGATGCGTGGCCTATCCAATGAGCATACGCAGGCTGGTATTGAGATCATAGGATTCCCTGTTCACCAGGCTATGGAAGAAGCTGTAATATCTGCTAAAGAGGCTCTGGATGCTGCCGGTGTCAAAAATTACAAGTTTGAGTTTTCACATGCTCGCCTCTTGCAACTCATTTTTGAAGAATTAGACCTTCCAGCAGTAAAAGAAGCAGAGTTGGCGGCTTATATCCGTGACAAATCAATCACAGGTCTCAAGGAATTCACCAAAGAAAATCCAAGTCAATATGACAAGGTCTTGGAGCAGTTGCCATTCCTCTTTGGTGAGACAAAGGCTGTTTTGACCAAGGCTAGACAGTTGACAGACAGTGAAGCCTTTTTGACGGCCTTGGATAGTTTGGAAGTCTTAACCAATCGCCTAGCAGATAGTCTCCCAGAGACGACGCTTGATTTGGCTCAATTGCCAGCAGTGCCTTACTATACAGGCATGATGTTTAAGGTCTTTGGTGATAAGGTGCCAGATGCCTTTGTATCAGGTGGCCGTTACGATAAACTATTTGAACGCTTTGGTGCCACCGAATTAACAGCGGTTGGTTGGGCGATTGATGTTGATTCGGTCTATCAAGCAGTGCATGATGATGTGGAATTTGGAGGTGACTTAGATGACTAGCAATCAAATCACAATTGCCTTAACCAAGGGGCGAATTGAGAAAGATACAGTTAAATTACTAGAAAAAGCTGGCTTTGACATGTCTTTCATGGCTGATAAGGGCCGTAATTTAATTTTCGAAAGTCCTGACAAACGCTTCCGTTTTCTCCTGGTCAAAGCACCAGATGTGACCACCTATGTCCGACATGGTGTCGCAGATATTGGGATTGTCGGAAAGGATGTTTTGGTTGAACATCCGACAGGCTATTTGGAAATGTTAGACCTTAATTTTGGCCTTTGTAAATTCTCCGTAGCATCAACAGAAGACTATAATCCTGATGACCATAAGCGTAAACGTATCGCCACCAAGTATCCAACCATTGCGACGGATTATTTTAATCAAAAGGGTGAGGATGTCGAGATTATTTCAATTCAGGGGAGCGTTGAGATTGCCCCAGTCATTGGCCTAGCAGATGCCATTGTCGATATTGTGGAAACAGGAAATACCCTTGTTGCTAATGGTTTAAAAGTTTATGAAGATATTTGCCGGATTTCAGCACGAATGATTGTTAATAAGGCTTCTTTGAAAAATAACAAGGAAGTTCTACCATTCATTTGTAAGATTGAATCACTTGTAGGGAACGAGGAGGTACCGTTCGAATGAAACGATTAACTGGAACAAATAAAGAAATTGCAGAGCTTCTTTATCAGGAGCAATTGGAACTGTCAAAAGAAAATAGAGACGTTGAAAGCACGGTTCAGGCTATCATTGAAGACGTTAAAAAGCGTGGAGACGAGGCCCTTCGTGACTATTCAGCTAAATTTGATAAGGTTGGCTTGACTGATTTTGAAGTTGGACAGGACTTGATTGATCAAGCCTTTAAAGAGATTGATCCAGAGGTTTACCAAGCCCTAGTTAATGCCAAAGAAAACATTGAATCCTATCACAAACATCAGTTGGAGATTGGTTTTGAGGACCAACCAAGTGAGGGTGTTATTCGTGGTCAATTGATTCGTCCTATCAATCGTGTGGGTGTTTATGTGCCTGGAGGAACTGCGGCTTATCCATCGTCAGTTCTTATGAATGTTATTCCTGCTAAAATTGCAGGGGTTAAAGAGATTATTATGATTACGCCGCCTCAAGAGCACTTTGTTCCTGCGATTCTGGTAGCTGCAAAATTGGCTGGTGTGGATAGCATTTACCAAGTCGGTGGGGCTCAAGGGGTTGCGGCCTTGGCCTTTGGTACAGAAACGATTCCAAAGGTGGACAAGATTACAGGTCCTGGTAATATTTTCGTGGCGACTGCTAAGAAACAAGTTTACGGTATTGTCGGTATTGATATGATTGCAGGGCCATCAGAAATTGGTGTTATTGCTGATAGTAGTGCCAATCCAACCTATGTGGCAGCTGACCTCTTGTCTCAAGCAGAGCACGACACACGCGCACGTGCCATTTTGGTCACAGATTCTGAAGCCTTGGCTGATGCGGTTGAAAGTGAGATTGAACGTCAACTCAAGCTTTTGCCACGTGAAGCGATTGCGCGTCCATCTATCGAAAATAACGGTCGTATTATTATTGCCAATGATACAGATGCCATGTTCGAACTCATGAACTTGGTTGCGCCAGAACATTTGGAAATTGCTATGGACAATGCTTATGATTACTTGGAAAAAGTGGAAAATGCTGGTTCCGTCTTTCTTGGTCACTTTACCAGCGAACCAATTGGCGACTACTATGCAGGTGCCAACCACGTTCTTCCAACGACAGCGACTAGTCGCTTTTCATCAGCTTTAGGCGTGCACGATTTTGTCAAACGCATCCAATATACGCAATACGACAAGGCAGCAGTCAATAAAGCTCAGCACGATATCACAACCTTGGCTTATGCGGAAGGTTTGCAGGCCCACGCCAAGGCAATTGAAGTCAGAAATGACAATAATTGAGAGAGTAGAGGAAGAAGTTATGAGACAAGCAGAAATTGAACGTAATACCTTTGAAACCAAAATTAAGTTAAGCCTCAATTTAGATGCTCAAGAACCAGTAGACATTCAAACAGGTGTCGGATTTTTTGACCACATGTTGACCTTGTTTGCCCGTCATGGCCGTATGTCTTTGGTGGTTAAGGCTGATGGTGACCTTTGGGTTGATAGTCACCACACCGTTGAAGATGTCGGTATTGTCCTTGGTCAAGCTCTTAAAGAGGCCTTGGGCGATAAAGCAGGTATCAACCGCTATGGAACGGCTTTTGTGCCTATGGATGAAACCCTTGGAATGGCAAGCTTAGATTTGTCTGGACGTAGCTTCCTGGTCTTTGATGCTAGTTTTGATAATCCAAAATTAGGTAATTTTGACACAGAATTGGTAGAAGAATTTTTCCAAGCCTTGGCTTTCAATGTTCAGATGAATCTCCACCTCAAGATTCTCCACGGAAAAAACAATCACCACAAGTCAGAAAGTCTCTTCAAGGCAACAGGACGTGCCTTGCGTGAGGCTATCACAGTTAATCCTGACATTCATGGTGTAAACTCAACAAAGGGGATGCTATGATTATCGTCATTGATTACGATGCGGGGAATACCGCCAATGTTCTGCGTGCCCTTGAAAAAATCGGAGTGACTGCAGAATTGTCTGCTGACAAAGAAAAAATCCTAGCTGCAGATGGTTTGATTTTACCTGGTGTGGGTGCTTATCCAACAGCCATGGCAGAGCTTGAGCGAAGAGGCTTGGTAGCTGTTATCAAAGAGTCCGTAGCAAAGGGAGTTCCACTTTTAGGAATATGCTTAGGCATGCAGATTTTAACGGAAAAAGGGCTGGAACATGAGGAAACAAATGGTCTTGGTTTTATTCCAGGTGTTTGCCGTGCCATTCCTGCTAGCAAGGAGCAGCCTGTCCCACATATGGGGTGGAATGATTTGGCTGTTAAGCAAGCTAGCCCTTTGACAGATGGTTTAGACGGCCAAGCTGTCTACTTCGTTCACAGTTATTTCACAGATGTCCCTAGCCAATATATTGATGTTACCGCAGATTATAGTATTGAGGTGCCAGCCATGATTCATAAAGACCATGTTTATGGTGCCCAATTTCATCCTGAAAAATCAGGTGATATTGGTTTAGGTATTATTGAACAATTTGTAGGTTTATGCAAAGCCTAAAAGCTCTTGAGAGCAAAGTTTTTCACTTAGAAAGGATGGTAGGGGAGATGCAAATTCTACCAGCAATTGATATAAAGGATGGACAGGCTGTTCGTCTCTTCAAAGGAGATTTCAACCAACAAACCGTTGTTAATCCAGACGTTATTGAGCAAGCGAAGACCTTTAAGGATGCTGGCATTCAATTTATTCACGTCGTCGACTTGGACGGTGCCCTTGATGGTCGTGCCACTAACCGTGACTTAATTGCAGAGGTCAAGAAGGTTTCCGGACTTGGCATTGAAGTTGGTGGTGGTATCCGTACCTTGGAGCAGATTCGTGATTATTTGGCAGTTGGCATCGACCGTATTATTATCGGTTCAATGGCCGTTAAGAATCCTGATTTCGTTCGAGTAGCTTTAGAGGAATTTGGTGCCGATAAAATTGTCGTAGGTATTGATGCCAAGGCAGGGTTTGTCGCTACTGAAGGCTGGTTGGAAACCAGCAATGTGGACTATATTACCTTGGCCAAGGAAATGGAAAAGATGGGCGTAACCCTCTTTGTCTATACAGACGTTGATCGAGATGGCACACTGACAGGACCCAATCTTGATCACTACAAACGTTTGGTATCTGAACTCACAACCGCTAAAGTCATCGCTTCTGGTGGGATTGCAGAAGCAGCCGACTTAGATCACCTACAAGAGATTGGTGTGGCAGGAACCATTGTCGGTAAAGCTTACTATAACGGCAATATCACATTAGACCAACTCAAGTCTTTCGGAGGTTAATATGCTTAAAAAACGTATTATTCCTTGTTTGGATGTCAAAGATGGTCGTGTCGTCAAGGGAGTTAATTTTGTGAATCTGACAGATGTTGGTGATCCTGTTGATTCTGCACGTGCTTACTATGAGGCTGGCTGTGATGAACTCGTTTTCTTGGATATCACAGCGACTTCAGACAATCGTGAAACAACGGTTGACATGGTGCGACGCGTTGCCGATCAGGTCTTTATCCCCTTCACAGTTGGTGGTGGTATCCGTTCAGTTGAAGACATGAACAAGATGCTTAAAGCTGGTGCTGACAAAGTTGCGGTCAATTCCTCAGCTCTTGCCAACCCGCAACTAATCGCTGATTGTGCTCAAAAATTTGGGAACCAGTGTGTAGTCGCTGCTATTGATGCCAAAAAGATGGATAATGGTAGCTGGCATGTCTTTGTGGCGGGTGGCCGTAAGGATACAGGTAGGGACCTCATCCAATGGGCTCAAGAAGTCGTCGCCTTGGGGGCTGGAGAAATTCTCTTAACCAGCATGGACAAGGACGGCACTAAGTCTGGTTTTGATTTGGAAATGCTCAATCGTGTGGCGGAAGTCGTCGATGTTCCTATCATTGCCTCTGGTGGCGCGGGAAATATCGAGGATATTGTAGAAGTCTTTGAAAAGACAACAGCAACGGGTGCACTGGCAGCCTCTATCTTCCACTTTGGTGAGGTAAATATAGGCGAAACCAAACAAGTCTTGACAAATGCAGGAATTGAGGTGAGACGATGACAGAGGTTAAACTTGATTTTGAGAAACAAGGAGGACTGGTTCCAGTCATTGTGACCGATTACAAGACGGGGCAGGTGCTCATGTTGGCCTATATGAATGAGGTATCCTATCAGTTGACCCTAGAGACCAAACAAATGCATTACTGGAGCCGTTCTAGAAATGAGCTTTGGCATAAGGGAGCAACATCTGGTCATTTCCAACATGTTAAAAGCATCAAGACTGACTGTGATCAGGACACCTTGCTTATCGCCGTGGAACAAGAAGGAGCAGCCTGTCATACAGGAGCCTACAGCTGTTTCTTTACGGATATATATGATGACAGACAAGACAGATAGGAGGAGCTATGTTAGAAACACTTTATAAGGAAGCCTTAGATCGAAAAAAGAATCCCAAAGAAGGGTCTTATACCAATTACCTTTTTGACAAGGGGCTGGACAAGATTCTTAAAAAGGTTGGTGAAGAAGCGACAGAAGTTGTGATTGGGGCCAAAAATGCTGATAAAGAAGAAATTGCCAACGAGACAGCAGACGTCCTCTATCACCTAGCAGTCATGCTCGTTGAAACAGGGGTCAGCCCTGAAGACGTTGAAGCCGTACTTAAAGCACGTCAGGGCAAGCAAAGCAATGTCCATGACCGAAAAGAAGTAACGGATTATTGAGGATTATCTCAACTGATTGAGACTAAAAAGAAAAGCCTGAAGTGATTCAGGTTTTTTTGCTAGAGTAATTCTAATCATTTTGTTCCTCTAACTACCATGAGAAAGCGCTTTAAAATGCTATAATAAAAGTGAAGAAAGCTCGTTTTATTTGAAGGATTCGGTGTGCTTGTTTTTACAAATGATTGAGGAAAGGAAGTATGTCCTATGAAGAAAAATACTCCTAATATTTTAAAGTTTTCTCGCTTAGCTATTCTCCTCCTCTGTTCTATTCTTTTAGTTGGTTGTACAGTTGTACTTCCAAATTCTTACTCAAAAGCCAGGGAAAAAACGCAAAAAATCTTGGCTCATAATGGTTTTAAGGGAAAGGTCCAAGTTAAGAATATCAAAAAGGTGATTCTAGATAGTGCAGGCATTTATGTCTTTTATACCTATTCAGAGGAAACCTACGATAATCAAACCATATCATTAGATGATAAAATTACATTTCAACTGGACTGGACAGTTAATGGTGAAGAATATAAGACTCTTGGCCTTTACTCGCAAACCTATTTACAACAAAAATCTGTAAAAAAAGAAGAGCAAAAACTCTTCAAGGAGCTTAAGAAGCAATCTTTAGGCCTTGATATCGAAGATTTCTCCTTCAGAGATAATACACTGATAGATCAAGAGGCTGGTAATCGTCGAAAACATTTAGCCGAAGAAAACCGTAAAAATGGCAAGCGTGATTTTTATGGCTATTATCAAATTCCTTATCAAACAATGATTGATGAACACCTTGTCACTATGGAAATAAAAGTACATGACTCAAAAAATATTAGCAAGAAAGATTTAGAAGAGGCCGCAACTAAACTGGATGCTAGCAAGCTACCAGACGGAGAGTACGAATTTTATTATTTCACAACTGATGAAGAAAGTAGTGATTATAACAAGGACAAGTACATCCACTACACTTTTAACGTACAAGATGGTAAGGTTATCCCATATGAATATGATTAGCAGATATTTTACTTTCTGCCGATAATCTAGCATGTCATACTAGGGTATTAGAAGTGAGGGTTATAGCTAAGTGAAAATGTTAACCTCAAAACATGCAAAAACATCTCCAAAAACTAGTTGGAGATGTCTTTTTATCTTACAAATTCTTTTTCTTTTTAGCTTTTTTGGTTAGGGCAAGATCACAATTTTCGATGTTTGAAATCAAGTGATTCGTCAATTGGAAGTCATCCACTTGGGGATTCAAGTCCACTTCGTAGACTAGCTGCATGCTCTCACCCCCACCTGTGGTGTTAAGGGAAATTAGGTCGCATTCACTGGTGAAATTGAGCAAGGCTTTAGTGATTTTTTGATCAATCAAGTCTTGGTAGGAGACGTTAATGGTCAGGAGTCTACGACGTTGGTTGTCGGTACGACTTTGACGATTTTCCAAAAGGAGCCAAATAGCTAATAGAAAGGTGGTGAAGAGGACGGCCAGTAGCAAATAGCCTGTCCCAGATGCCAGACCGATAATCATGGCCATGAAGACGGCGATTAGCTCTCTGGAACCGCTGGTAGCAGAACGAAAACGAATGAGACTAAAGGTCCCCGCAACGGCGATAGAGGTCCCCAAACTACCGTTGACAAGGAAGATAACTAGGGTCATCAAGCATGGCAGTAGGGTCAAACTAATGACAAATTCTCTGGTATAGAGGGTTCGGTATTTATAAGTCCAGGTCAGGGCCAAGCCTAAAACAAGGCTGACCAGTAAGGCCAGCATGAGTTGAAGGGGACTTGCAGTTGCGGTTGCATCATTAAAGATAGAATTGAAGAGATTAGACATAGGCAGCACCTCCTTTTTCTTGAACTGGATGTGGCCCGTAATCTAGACCTTGAGACTTATGATAGGCACAGCTGTATTTTGAGAATTTCTGCTCTTCCAAACCATGTTTGTCTAAGATAGCTTGAAGCCATTCTGGCTTTTGACCAGGTGCCTTGATTTCCATGATAATCGTATCTTCATCAAGTAGTGGAAACCCATGATTTCCCTTGAAGAGACTGACGTCTTCATCACGGTAAGTCAAATTTTGGTCAAGGGTAACACGAACTTTATTGTATACATAGCCTTGGATAGTCTCTTTTTCTTTCATTGAAAAACGGTCGTAGTAGATATACATACGTGGTTTGAGACCTCTATCATAGCGCTGACGTAAGTGGTGAATATCCTGTAACAGCTGACGATCGGTGATTTGGCTATGATTCTTACCGTCTGTCATCAAGTTAGTGATGGCAAGCGGTGTTGAAACGAGACGAAACTTATGACCGATTCCCTCCTCATCTTTAGCTTTGACCTCTAGAAAGACCTTGCTATCAATTTTGGGATTGGCTAGGTAGGTACGCATGCGGATTTTCTCTTGACGGTGATTACCATCTAGGGCATCTTGGATGACGTCAAAATTATCCGTATCAAAGTAAATATTTGAAATGGTAGATGTTGGATAATCATCCTCTACCAAATACTCCTTAAGATCAGTGAGCAGGTCTTCAAGATTTTCCTTTGAGACCACATATTTTGTTTCAATACGTTTAAAACGTGTTTCCAATTGTTTAACCATGAAAAAACTCCTTTTATAGATAAGATACAAAGCCGTAAAGCAACTCTCAGGAAAATAGGGGGACTAGTCGCAGGAGTTTATCTCCAAGCAGGCCCGTCTTTTCCCCCCGAGTTGTAGGCGTGTTCAATTAGATAAGATACAAAGCCGTAAAGCAACTCACAGGAAAATAGGGTGCTGTGGCAGCACATCTATCCCTAAACAGTCGCCTTATTGTTTTTATTCTTTTTTGTTTTATAGTAAAAAGTTGAGCGGACAGAAACTTTTTATAGCTCTTGTTTACTCGCCTATTAGTTTATGGGACCTTTCTGAAAGAAGTCCTAAGTCAAACTTTCACCAAACTTAACTTAAGAAAAATTTTAGTTAACCTTCAGAAATGTTTTAGTTAAGTCCCGTAAACTGGAATCATCCAAACGAACCCGAGAGGAAAAAATATGAAATCAAAAAAACTAAAAAAATGGACGACTTTAGTAACCTGTGCGACTGCCTTAACAGTCATGACAGCTTGTAGCCAATCAAACCATCAATCAACTGGGACAACTACAAGTTCAAAAACAAGTGCTGTAACCGCAACGACTAATAAAACGACTAATAACAAGAGCAAGTATTTCACTTCAAAAGACTCAGACACATCTTACGATGAAAGTTCAGCCTCTAAGATTAAGTTTTCAGGCTCATCTGCGGATGTTTCAGGAGAAGGCGTAGCTGTATCAGGGTCAACGGTAACCATCTCTAAAGCGGGTACCTACGTCATTTCAGGAAAATCTGATGGTGTGCAAATCAAGGTGGACGCCGGTGATTCAGATGATGTTCATATTGTTCTAGATGGTGCTACCATGACAAATACAAATGCACCAATCAATGCCACAAGTGCCGGTCATGTCTATCTGACGCTTAAAGATGGAACCACTAGCACCCTCTCTGATTCAAGTTCTAATAGTGATGAAGATGCGGATGCCGTGATTTTCTCTAAGGGAGATTTGACCATTAATGGGTCAGGTACTCTAAACATTGATGCCAAGAAAAACAATGGTATTAAGGCAAACGACAGTCTTCATATGAATGGGGGTACCTATAAGATTACCTCAGTTGGTGATGCCTTCAATGTCAATGATGAACTTAATATCACAGGAACAACCATGACTATTGAGGCCGAAGAAGATGCCGTTAAGGTCGACAATGATGACGACACATCAGTAGGGACCATGTATCTGTCTGACAATATCATGACTATCAAGGCTGGTGACGATGGTATTCATGCCTCTGGTGACCTGATTATTGATAGTGGTACTTACAAAGTTGAAAAATCAACCGAAGGTATCCAAGGAAAATCTGTGACTATTAATGGCGGAAATATCGATGTCTATGCGACAGATGACGGTATCAATGCTGCTAATAGTAATGCCAGTCAAAGTGAGATTTTCTTCAAGATGACTGGAGGAACCCTAAACGTTGAGGTTGGTGAGGGTGATACAGACCCAATCGATTCTAACGGCGATATTATTGTATCGGGGGGAACGATCAATTTGACTGGTCAGTCTGGCTTTGACTTCGATGGTTCAGCGACCTATACCGGTGGTGATATTACCATTAATGGTGAAAAACAAACCAAGATTGAAAACTCAATGCCTGGTGGGGGTGGTCCCCAAGGTGGTGGGCAACCAGGTGGCTTTAACGGAGGTCACTAAAGAATCATAGGATGAAACAGAAAGGAAGTGCCTATGTATATTGTTATTCCAGCTTATGAACCAGACATTCGCCTGATTCAGGTGGTTCAAGATATTACTTTAAAACTCCCTAAATCACGCATTATTGTTGTTAATGATGGGAGTGGTCCACGCTATGACAACTTTTATGACGAAACGGCTCTTTTGGGAGCTACGGTCCTTAAACACCCGATTAATAAAGGAAAAGGAGCTGCTCTAAAGACTGCTTTCGCTTATATCCAAGAAGAAGTGGTTGGCCAACATCTGTCAGCTCAACCTATAGTAACAGTTGACAGTGATGGTCAGCATCTGATTAAGGATATTGTCCGTGTGGCCAAGGCGACTGAGGAAAATCCAACCCATCTTATCTTGGGTGCGCGTGCCTTTGTTGGTAAAGTGCCAGCACGAAGCCGCTTTGGAAATAAAGTGACTGCGGGGCTCTTTCGTCTAGTAACTGGTCAGAAGGTAACGGATACCCAGACGGGGCTTAGAGGCATGTCAACGGACCTGATTCCATGGTTGCTTAATCTGGATGGCAACCGTTTTGAGTACGAGTTTAACATGTTGCTTGAAGCTAAAAAGTCAGGCCACCAAATCTCTGAAGTCCCAATCGAGACCGTTTATCTGGAGGAGAATAAAAGCTCGCACTTTCGGCCCATTCGTGATTCCATCCGTATTTACAGCCCTTTTTTAAAGTTCTCTGGCACGGCCGTCTTGGCCTCAGTCATTGATGCAACCGCCTTATTTGTGCTCTTTGCCTTGACGAAAAATCTCCTCCTTTCGGTCGTGCTAGCTCGAGTGATTTCGGCTTCCAGCCAGTGTCTACTAAACGCTAATGTGGTCTTCAATCCGACAAGCTCCCTCTTTAGATCGAGTGTTCGCTACTTTATGTTGGTCCTGGTTCTCTTGGCTTGTAATTATTTCTTACTTAGTAGTCTAGTTGCCATTGGTTTGGGACTAGTTCTGGCAAAATTGGTCACAGAAACCTTGCTCTTTTTAGTCAGTTACAGGGTTCAACATAACGTGGTTTTTGCTTAATAGCTGGCTTGAAAAATGCCAACTGATTGCATAGAGATAGCTTAATCAGTGACCTCTAAAAACTTTCCTAAAAAATATTAAAAACTACCGTTTTCTAGATTCGGTAGTTTTTAATATTTGTCGAAATGTTTTTCAATTTACATTATGATTAAAAAGTTAAAAGGTCTGATAAAGTCTCCAAATGCTTGAAAAAAATATGCTATAATGAAAATGTTTGAATTATGTAGATTTTCATTCAAACTAGGAAAATGAAATGAGGACCTAAAATGGGAAAAAAGGTACATTACAAGCTTCACAAAGTTAAGAAGCAATGGGTGACGATTGCCGTCACTTCAGCAGCACTTGCCTCTATTGTAGGTGGTGCTACAGTAGCTAATCAAAAGGTTTCAGCCGATGAAGCAACAGAACCAGTTGCTTCTACGACAGCTGAAAGTGATGTTGTCGTTGAAACGCATGAAGTAGCTGCTCCTGCAGCAACTGCTACGACAGATGCGACAGCAACAACAAATGACAAGGTAGCTGATACTGCAACTGTCGCAACTCCTGCGGCAGCAACGACTACAACTGATACAACTACTAATACAGCAGCACCAACGACAACTGATCGTGCAGCAGTAGCAAATGGTGCGACAACAGAAGCGCCAGCTGCAGCAGCGACAGATACAAGGCTTACAGTAGCTGAAAAACCAAATTCTGGTGTTACTGAAAAAGAAGAAACAGCAGCACTCTCTTTGGACAACATCAAACAAGTTGATGGTAAATACTATTATGTCAAAGAAGATGGTTCATACAAAACAAACTTTGCTGTTTCAGTTAATGGCCAGTTGCTTTACTTCGGTAAAGATGGTGCTTTGACAAGTACATCAACACACTCATTCACACCAGGAACAACTAACTTGGTCGATGGCTTCTCTTCACATAACCGTGCTTATGATTCTAAGAAAGAAAGCTTTGAGTTGGTAGATGGTTATTTGACACCGAACAGCTGGTACCGTCCAGTCACTATTTTGGAAAATGGTGAAAAATGGCGTGTATCAACTGAGAAAGACTTCCGTCCACTTTTGATGGCATGGTGGCCAGATGTAGATACACAAGTAGCCTACCTCAATACTTTCTCTAAACACTTTAACCTCAATACCACTTACTCAACTAACCAAAGTCAGGCTTTATTGAATGAAGCTGCTAAAACAATCCAAATTAAGATTGAGCAAGAAATCTCTGCTAAACAATCAACAGAATGGCTTCGTCAAGCAATTTCTTCATTTGTTAAGGAACAAGAGCAGTGGAGTGTTGCAACAGAAAACTATACACTAGCTGACCACCTTCAAGGTGGAGCCCTCCTCTTTGTGAATAGTGATGTCACACCATGGGCTAACTCAAACTATCGTATCCTTAACCGCACACCAAGTAACCAAGACGGTTCACTTAATGGTACTGGTAAAGACCTTGGTGGTTATGAGTTCCTTCTTGCTAACGACGTAGATACATCAAACCCAGTTGTTCAAGCTGAGCAGTTGAACCAAATCCACTACCTCATGAACTGGGGTTCAATCGTTATGGGTGACAAGGATGCTAACTTTGATGGTATCCGTGTCGATGCGGTTGATAATGTCAACGCTGACCTTCTTCAAGTTTATACAAACTATTTCCGTGCAGCTTTTGGTGTAGATAAATCTGAAGCCAATGCGCTTGCTCACATTTCTATTCTTGAGGCTTGGAACTTCAACGACAACGATTATAACCAAAGAACAGACGGAGCTGCCCTTGCAATGGACAATAAACTCCGTACAGCTGTTTTGACACACTTGACAACACGTGGTAACCGTGGAAGCTTGAATAACTTGATTACCGACAGTCTTACTGACCGTACAAATAACACTAAATACGGTGATACTCAAGCTTCATATATCTTCCCACGTGCCCACGATAACCAAGTGCAAGATATCATCAAAGTCATCATCCAGTCAGAAATTAACCCTAAATCTGACGGTTTCACTATGACGGATGCTGAATTGAAGCGTGCCTTTGAAATCTACAACGAAGACATGTTGAAAGCTGACAAACGCTACACATTGAGCAATATTCCGGCTGCCTACGCTCTCATGCTTCAAAATATGGAGTTGGTAACACGTGTTTACTATGGTGACCTTTACACAGATGATGGTCAGTACATGGCTAAGAAATCACCATATTACGATGCCATCACAACACTTTTGACTAACCGCATGAAGTATGTTTCAGGTGGTCAATCAATGAAGGTTGATTCATTTGGCGGTAAAGAAATCTTGTCTTCAGTACGTTATGGTAAAGACATCATGTCTGCTGATCAGACTAAGGGTGTTGAAACTAGCAAACATTCAGGTATGTTGACGCTTATTGCCAACGACTCAAACTTCTCATTGGGTGATGGTACGTTGAAAGTTAACATGGGTAAACTTCACGCTAACCAAGCCTACCGTCCATTGCTCCTTGGTACTGACAAGGGTATTGTTTCTTACCAAAGTGATGCGGCAGCAGCAGGTAAAGTCAAGTACACTGATGCCGAAGGTAATTTGACCTTCTCAGGTGATGAAATCAAGGGTTACAAGACTGTAGATATGGATGGTTACTTGGGGGTTTGGGTACCAGTTGGTACACCTGATAACCAGGACCTCCGTGTTAAAGCTTCAAACGACAAACAAGCTAAGACTTATTCAGCAACAGAAGCTCTTGACTCACAAGTTATGTATGAAGGTTTCTCTAACTTCCAAGCTTTTGTTGAAAAAGATAGTCAATACACTAATAAGTTGATCGCAGAAAATGCAGAACTCTTCAAGTCATGGGGTATCACATCATTTGAAATGGCACCTCAATACGTGTCTGCAGACGATCGTACCTTCCTTGACTCAGTTATCCAAAATGGTTATGCCTTCTCAGACCGTTATGACCTTGCCATGAGTAAGAATAACAAATACGGTTCTAAAGAAGACCTTCGTGATGCCCTTAAGGCCCTTCACAAGCAAGGTATTCAAGCTATCGCTGACTGGGTTCCAGACCAAATTTACCAATTGCCAGGACAAGAAGTAGTAACAGCGACACGTGCAAACAGCTACGGTGATCCTAAAGCGGGTGCCTATATCAACAACTCTCTTTATGTGGCTAATACCAAGTCATCTGGTAAAGACTTCCAAGCTAAATATGGTGGTGAATTCCTTGATATGCTTAAGGAAAAATACCCAGAAATGTTCAAGGAAGTTATGGTTTCAAACGGTAAGACACTTGATACTTCAGAGAAAATCAAGCAATGGTCTGCTAAATACTTCAATGCGACTAACATCCTAAACCGTGGTTACCGCTATGTTCTTAGCAACGACGCTACTGGTCGTTTCTACCATGTTGATGAAAATGGTATCTTCTTGCCTAAACCATTGACAGACCAAGGTGGTAAGACTGGTTTCTACTATGATGGTAAAGGTATGGCTTACTTTGATAACAGTGGTTTCCAAGCTAAGAACGCCTTCATCAAACACGGTGGTTATTACTATTACTTCGATAAAGATGGTCACATGCTTACTGGTCGTCAAGAAATTAATGGTAAGACTTACTTCTTCTTGCCAAATGGTATTCAATTACGTAATGCCGTTTACGAGCAAGATGGTAAACAATATTTCTTCAGCAACTTCGGTGAGCAGTATAAGAATGGCTACTATGCTTTTGATATTCCAATTCCTGGTACATCAGAAACACAAACTAAATTCCGTTTCTTTGATCCAGATGGTGTTATGGCAGTAGGTCTTAAAGAAATTTGGGGTGGCTTGCAATACTTTGACGAAAATGGCTACCAAGCTAAAGGTATGAAGTATGTTACTCCAGACGGTAAACTTTACTTCTTTGACAAAGATACTGGTAACGCTTATAAGAACCGTTGGGCAGAAATCGATGGTATCTGGTATGAATTCAACGATCAAGGCTATGCACAAGCTACGAAGGGTGAATTCTACACAACTGATGGCTCAACATGGTTCTACCGTGATGCAGCTGGTAAGAATGTGACAGGTGCCCTTACTTTGGATGGTCACGACTATTACTTCCGTGCAAATGGTGCCCAAGTCAAAGGTGATTTTGTTACTGAAAACGGTAAGATCAGCTACTACACTGTAGATAACGGTTATAAAGTAAAAGACAAGTTCTTCGAAGTGAACGGCAAGTGGTACCATGCTGATAAGGATGGTAACCTTGTTACAGGTCGTCAAACAATTGACCACCTTAACTATTACTTCAATGCTGATGGTAGCCAAGTTAAATCTGATTTCTTCACTCTTGATGGTGGTAAGACATGGTACTATGCCAAAGATAATGGTGAAATCGTGACAGGTGCCTATAGTGTTGGTGGTAAAAACTATTACTTCAAAGAAGATGGTACTCAAGTCAAAGGTGACTTTGTTAAGAATGCTGACGGATCACTCTCTTACTATGATAAAGATTCAGGTGAGCGTCTCAATAACCGCTTCTTGACAACTGGAAACAATGTTTGGTACTACTTCAAAAATGGTAAGGCTGTAACAGGACGCCAAAATATCGATGGTAAAGAATATTACTTTGATAAATTGGGACGCCAAGTTAAAGGTAGCCCAATCAGCACACCAAAAGGAGTAGAATACTACGAATCAGTTCTTGGCGAACGTGTGACAAATACATGGATCACTTTCCAAGACGGTAAGACTGTCTTCTTCGATGAAAATGGTTATGCTGATTTCGATAAATAATCAATCAATCTAATCTTAATCTGAGAGATTAAGTGAAAAACGATATGATTTGACATGAATTTATAGGTGAAATTTCTTGAAAACGAGAATCGTTTAAAGAAATTTCACTTTTTTTTGCTCCTTAAAGAAAAAAATGGCTCTTTGTCAACTGTAGTGGGTGACGAAAAGCTAACATCTAGAGAGGACCTGATAGGTCTTCTCTTTTTGTATATTCAGAGTGATGAAAACACGCTTCCTAAAGTTGATAAAATTTTTAAAACCGAAGCCCAGACGTTTAATATCTTTGATAAGCTTATTGGTCCCCTCCAATTTTGCATTTGAGTAATGTGTTTCTAGTGCATTTTTGATGTATTGTTTATGTTTACGAAAAGTCCTAAAGACTGTTTTGAAGTAATGATTGACCTTGCTTATATTCTCCTCTATGAGTTCAAAAAACTCATCCCCCCTCTTCTCCTGAAAGTGAAACAGCAACAGCTGATAGAGGTTATAATAATTAGCGAGTTCTTCTGAAAAGTCTAGTGTCTTCCTAACGACTTCATGTGGACTTAAGGTTTGACCAAAGGTCTTCGAGTGAAATGATTTACAAGATAACTTACGGCTGTCCTTTTGGAAGAGTCTCCAGTGATTTTTCAAGGCTCGATAGGGTAGTGACTTCTTATCGAACTGGTTCATAATAGCGATTCTTGTCTTTAAAAAGGCTCGACCAAGGTGCTGAATAATGTGAAATCGATCAAGAACTATTTTGGCGTTAGGGAAGAGTTTGCGAGCCAGTGGAATATAAGCTCCAGACATATCCATCGTGATAAACCGTACCTTTTGACGTACTTTCAAACGTCTGATGAAAAACCTTGGTTTAACTGCTCGAATTTGTCGCAAACGGCAGTATCCTTTCATATTAGTATACGATAAACTATTATTATCATATCTCATCACTGTTCCTCCTTTGATATATTAGTTAGTGGTCGGTAAACCTTATCTAATATAGCACTTTGGTAGGACTTTTTTATACATCGCTAAACAATTTTCGGAACCACTAGTACAACTGGTAGTTTTCAAACAAAAAGACTCACCCCTATCAGGGATGAGTCTTTTGCTTTAAAAACTTAGAAGACTTTTTAAATCACTTCTATAAGAATATTTTATCTTAATCTTCTTTTCTACGTTTTCCTGCAATGGCAAGTCCAGCTGCCGCAAGAATTCCACCAAGGACAACGCCACCGATAGATGCTTCGTCTCCTGTTGCCGGAAGTGTGGAAGCGTCTTTTTCAGTTGCTGAAATATTTGCCCTAGTTTTAAGGTTCATGCGTTTCGCTGAAGTAGTTGATGACTCAACTTTGCCACTTAGTGTCGGTTTAACAACTGTTGGAGTATTATCAGAACCCTTACCATTGTTAAAGGAATCTACTGTTCCACTTGTTGTGGCAAACATTGGAGCACTAGCTCCTGAAACATTACCTGCTAGGTCTGTCGCTTTCGCTGTCACAGTACCTGCTGGAATGTTAACTGTTGGAACTACTACTGCATGACCTGTTTCATCAGCTGTAGCTTCACCAATCTTGTTGCCATCTTTATCGAACAATTCAACCTTAGTTCCTGGTTCTGCAATAACATCAATTGGAGTACGACTACCTGCCTTACCTGTAAGATCAGTAGTCACAACTGGTGCTGATGGAGCTATCTTATCAATTCCTTTACCTACAGTCACTGATGTTGAGCTAGAGGTGTTGCCTGCATCATCTGTTGCAGTAACAGAAACTGTATCACCTTCCTTCAAACCGCTGACTGGTACACTGAAGTTGCCATCTTGGTCAGCTTTAGCCGATACTTTAGAGCCATCTGGAAGAGTGACTTCTACAGTTGAGCCTGCTTCGGCTGTACCTGTGATCGCTGTGCCACCTGCTTTAACCGGGTTCACAACTGGTTTAGCTGGCGCTGTGGTATCTGTCGCAACTTTTGGTGCGCTTGCATCTGATGTTTGACCATCTTTCGTAGCTTTAGCTGTTACATTACCTGCTGGAATATCAACGGTTGGCGTGATCGTAGCTTTACCATTTTCATCAGCTGTTGCTTCACCAATCTTGTTACCATCTTTGTCGAACAATTCTACCTTAGTGCCTGGTGCTGCAGTCACTTCAACTGGATCTTTAGTTCCTGCTTTACCTGTAAGGTCTGTATCGACTACTGGTTGGCTTGGTTTAGCTGGTGTTGCTGCTGTAGCTTCTTTTGGTGCGCTTGCATCTGATGTTTGACCATCTTTCGTAGCTTTAGCTGTTAC